>Ga0256404_1004856_pt1 | contig 24598 bp, 18 predicted proteins | sample RumenRJG_01DNA_FD_185990 | JGI IMG/M metagenome (GOLD analysis project Ga0256404, IMG submission 185990) | Bovine rumen microbial communities from Lethbridge, Alberta, Canada - RJG_01 | ecosystem: Host-associated > Mammals > Digestive system > Stomach > Rumen | place: Canada: Alberta | collected... | reverse complement strand
CGGCGGCGGCTCGTTGAGCTGGGCTTTTTCGAGGGGGAATGCGCCGTCAAGGTGCTTGAAAGCCCACTCGGCGATCCATCGGGCTATCTCGTGTGCGGCGCGGTGACGGCGATACGGAACGCAGATGCGGATAAGATCATCGTTTCGACAGCCTGTGAAGAAACCGATGCGGCGGAGCATGGAGAGGGGGCGCAGCCATGGGTCTGACTTCCTTTTCGGCGGGGCGCGGCGCGATGCGCGAATTTGAAACGCTTGAAAACCCCGAGAAGCTGCCCGTTGTCGCGCTTGCGGGCAAGGCGAACGTCGGCAAAAGCACGGTTTTCAATGCGCTTACGGGGCTCAAGCAGCACACGGGCAACTGGAGCGGCAAAACCGTTTCGCTTGCAAGCGGCGTTTGCCGCGCAAAGGACGGGGGAAGGGAGAAAAAGCTCCTGCTCGTCGATCTGCCCGGCTGCCGAAGCCTCGATCCCGCGTCGTTCGAGGAGGGGATCGCGCGGGATTTCCTTATAAAGAGTGCGCCCGAAGCCGTGATCGCGGTCGTGAACGCCGCAAGCCTCGAATCGAGCCTGCCCCTTGCGCTGCAGGTGCTCGCACTGACGCCGAAGGTCGTCATCTGCCTGAACCTTATCGATGAAGCCGAAAACAGCGGCGTTGCGGTCGATGCGGAACTGCTCTCGGCGCGGCTCGGCGTACCCGTGGTGCCCTGCGCGGCGAGAAACGGCGTTGGTCTTTCCGCGCTGACGGAGGCGGTTTTTAGGGTGATGAAGGGGGAAAACGACGCTCAAACCGCACTGAAAACGCATGAGCGCTGCACGGCCTTTCTTCCCAAGGAGAACGCCGAGAGCGGCGAAAACGAGGCCGCCGCGATAGCCTGCCAGAAGGAGTGCTCGCGGCTGATCGAGGGCGCGGTGCGCGAAACGGGCGATGGCGGCGCGAAGGGGAACGGAGCGAGCTCGAAAAGGGCGGGAAAGGGGAGCCTTACCGAGCGGCTCGACCGCCTCGCAGCGGGGAAATGGACGGCGTTTCCGATGATGCTTCTGCTGCTGATGCTCGTTTTTTATATCACGATAATCGGCGCGAACCGCCCGAGCGAGCTGCTGTTCTCCGCCTTTTCGTGGGCGGAAAAACTGTTGATACGGCTGCTAAATTGGCTAAAGGTCGCCCCGTGGCTTCGCGATGCGCTTGCGCTCGGAATGTTTCGCACGCTCGCTTGGGTGGTGGCGGTGATGCTGCCGCCGATGGCGATCTTCTTCCCGCTTTTCACGCTGCTTGAGGATCTCGGCTATCTTCCGCGCGCGGCATTCTGCCTCGACCGCTGCTTCGCCCGCTGCGGCTCCTGCGGAAAGCAGGCGCTGACGATCTCGATGGGCTTCGGGTGCAACGCGGCGGGCGTGGTGGGCTGCCGCATCATCTCAAACCGCGGCGAACGGCTCGCGGCGATGCTCACAAACAGCCTCGTTCCCTGCAACGGGCGCTTTCCGCTGCTGATAACGCTCGCTTCGCTGCTGCTTGCGGGCGGCGGCGCGGCATCCTCTCTCGGCTCGGCGGCGGTGCTCGCGGTTGCTGTTTCGCTTGCGGTCGGCGTTTCGCTCGCAGTTACAAAACTGCTTTCAAAAACGCTTTTTCGCGGCGAAGCTTCGTCGTTTTTGATGGAGCTGCCGCCGTACCGACCGCCGAAGCTGCTTCAAACGCTTGCGCGAAGTATGCTCGATCGAACGCTGCACGTGCTCGCCCGCGCCATGATCGTGGCAGCGCCCGCGGGGCTCATCCTCTTTGCGGCGGCGAATATTAGGCTCGGCGGCGGCACGCTGCTTTCCGAATTCCGCGCCCTGCTCGATCCTTTTGCGCGGCTCTTCGGGCTGGACGGGGCGATACTCGCCGCATTCATCCTCGGCTTTCCCGCGAATGAGATAGTGCTTCCGATACTGCTTATGATCTACACGGGCGGCGGTGTGCTCGCGGAAACCGCCTCTGGCGCGGAGCTTTTCTCGATCTTGACCGCAAACGGCTGGACGGCGGCGACCTTCCTTGCCGTGATCCTGTTCACGCTCTTTCATTGGCCCTGCTCCACCACCTGCTTGACCATAAAAAAGGAAGCGGGCGGCGTGAAATGGATGCTGCTCGGGATTGCGCTGCCGACGGTCGTGGGGCTGGTGATGCTGGCGGCGGTGCGGCTTTTTTTCTCCGTAATGGTCCGCTTTTTTGAACTCTAATAATGATTTCTGCCGCTTCGGGCGTTCCCGAGGCGGTTTTTTAAACATTTGAGTGACAAAATTGTCACTCTTAACTATTGAAAAGTATACGATTTTTTTGTATAATCAAGCTATCAAAGAGCGTTTGGAGGCGAGAGCATGGCGGAAAACGATAAAAAGCTGATCCTGCTGAAGCTCTATGAGTATCTTTTGAAGGAAACCGATGAAAAGCATCCGATCTCGCGGCGGGAGCTTGCAAGGCAAATGAGCGATCAGGGGATCGCCTGCCACATCCGGACGATAAGCCGCGACGTTGCTCTGCTCAATGAATCCGGCTATGAGATCATGAGCTTTATGAAGGATCGCGAGCGATACTATTACGTGCCCGAGCTGGAATTTTCCATACCCGAGCTGAAAATAATGATGGATGCAGTTCACGGCGCAAACTTCGTTACGGAGAAAAAGACCGCCGATTTGACGGATAAGATCGCAAGTCTCGGCGGCTCGCACCGCAAAGCGCTTTTGAAGCGCAGCATGAAGGATTTCAACGCGCACAAGCATTCAAACGAATCCATTCTTTACAGCGTGGACAGCATCGAGGAAGCGCTTAATAAAAAGAAAAAGATATCGTTTTATTACTCCGATCTCAATGAGAAGGCCGAGCGCGTGTTTCGCAAAAGGGAGAGCGGCGAGATAAGACGATATACGGTCGATCCGATCGCGCTTATAGTAAGTGACGATAATTATTATTTGATAACATACAACGAGCGCTACCCGGGTTCGACCGCCAATTACCGCGTTGACCGCATGGATAGGGTTGAGGCCGTTGAGACTTCGGAGCAGTCGAAAGAAGCAGCCGAGATGGTATCGGTCGTGAAAAACTATACTCGGCAGAGCTTCAAAATGCAGGGCGGTGAGCTGACGAAGGTTACGCTTCATTTTAATCGGGGCATACTCGGGCCTATCTTCGATCAGTTCGGCGAGAAAACGCGCGTAAAGGTTGTTGATGAAAACACCCTGTCGATAACGGTCATGCTCCGCGCCGCAAAAACCTTTTACGGCTGGCTCGCCCAGTTTGGGGACGAGATAAGGATCGTCGAGCCGAGGGAGTTGCGGGAAATGTATTATGAGCATCTTGAGAAGATATTGAGGAAGGGGGAGAAATGAACGAAATAATCATCCATAGCGTAAAAGCAACATAAATCTATACTTATTATCAGCGCTAAATAATGCTTAGTAAAACTACATAATTCATACAATCAACAGGAGGTAAGTATGTCAAAGCTTGAAATCAAACCCAAGAGGTTTACAATCCTCGATGCAAACGATCCCGATTGCAGATTCCAAAGGAACATTGATGTCCTAAACGAATGCTTAGGACTTAACCGCGGCTTATATATGCGCGCGAGTTATCCGCACAATGCCCCAACCGGAGAGGGGTGGCTCCCTGGGACAAAAGAAAACGAGAAGTTCTTTGTTTGGATGCCGAAGCTCCATAAAAATAGTTCCGAATGGGTGAACAGTATCAGCGATGATGATTCACTTATTATTGAAACGGCCGGTCAGCAAAAGGGCGTTGATTATTTTTATGATGATGCAGAAGCGGCCGCAAATATGCAGAGGCTTGTTTTTGTGCAGGATAAACCAAAGACGTGGTATAGATTTGTAGGAGTATTCGCAGTAGATAAATACGAGCTTAAAAAGCATGTTTTTAAGAGAATCGCAACTAAGGTACGCCTAATAGGAAATCCTGTATCTCAAATAGAAATAATCGAAGAATAACATTGTTTTTCGGTGTTTTAACGGGTTAAGATCAATCTATCGGAGGAAAACAGTATGCAGCAAATCAAATGCCCCAAGTGCGGCGAAGTTTTTCAGGTGGACGAGGCGGGCTATGCCGCGATAGTCAAGCAGGTGCGCGATAAGGAGTTTCAAAAGGAGGTCGAAAAGCAGGAGAAGGCGCTTACCGATGCGAAGGAGAGCGCCGTTAAGCTTGCCGTCAGCGAGGCGGAGACCAAGAAGGAAAACGAGCTTGCCGCACTCAGGCAGCAGCTTGCCGTTTTGACTGCGGAGCGCGAGGCCGAGGCAAAGCGCATTGAAGCCGAGCGCAAAGCGGAAGCGGAGCGGCTGAATGCCGAACGCGAGGCGGAGAAGATTCGCATGAAGGCCGAGCAGGAGAAGCTGCTTGCCGAGAAGGAGCGCGAGATCGAGCGCTTGAGCGGCAGGCTCGAAGCGGAGCAGAAGGAAGCGGAAACGCGCATAGCCGCCGCTTTGGGCGAAAAGAACAGCGAGATAATGCGCCTTAAAAACGACCTTGAGCTTGAGAAGAAGGAAAGCGAGCTTAAAGAAAAAAGCTTGCAGGAGCGGCATTCGCAGGAGCTTAAAAGCAAGGATGCGCAGATAGATTTTTATAAGGACCTCAAGGCGAAGCAGTCCACGAAGATGGTGGGCGAAACGCTCGAGCAGCACTGTGAGACCGAGTTCAACAAGCTGCGCGCCGTGGCGTTCCCGGGCGCGTACTTTGAAAAGGATAACGATGCTTCGAGCGGCACGAAGGGCGACTATATCTTCCGCGAGACCGCCGAGGACGGCTCGGAGCTTCTTTCCATTATGTTTGAGATGAAAAACGAGCTGGACGAGACGGAAAAGAAGCATAAGAACGAGGATTTCTTCAAAAAGCTGGATAAGGATCGCCGCGAAAAGGGCTGCGAATATGCGGTGCTGGTGTCGCTGCTTGAGGCGGACAGCGAGCTTTACAACGCGGGTATAGTGGACGTTTCGTATAGATACGAAAAGATGTACGTTATCCGCCCGCAGTTCTTCATTCCGATGATATCGCTGCTTCGGAATGCCGCGAAAAATGCGCTTTCATATAAGCAGCAGCTTGCGGTTGCAAGGAGCCAAAGCATAGATATCACCAATTTTGAGAACGAAATGAACGCCTTTAAGGATAAATTCGGCAGGAACTACCGCCTTGCGAGCGAAAAGTTCCAAACTGCGATAGACGAGATCGACAAAACGATCGACCATCTGCAAAAGACCAAGGCGGCGCTGCTTTCGAGCGAGAATAATTTGAGGCTTGCAAACGACAAGGCGCAGGATCTTTCGATAAAGAAGCTGACGAAAAACAGCCCCACCATGCGTGAACGGTTCGAGGCATTGAGCCGCGAGGAGTATTCGGACGGGGAGGATTGAGATTTTAGTGAATAGTGAAGGGTGAATAGTGAAGAGTGAATAGTTGAGGAAGAAATTCCAAAGGAATTTCTAAAAATATATTCTATTTTTCGGATGCGACCCTCTTGACCTTAAAGTGCGCTGTAATGATATGCTTGCGCCATAAGGAGGTAAAAAGATATGACCATCAAGGATTTTTCGCTTCTCTGCGGTGCAAAGCCGCAAACGCTTCGCTACTATGACAGCGTTGGGCTTTTAAAGCCTGCGCGGGTGGATGAAAACAGCGGCTATCGCCATTACAGCGAGGAGCAGGCCGCCGATTTCGTGAGGATAAAGAACCTTCAGCGGGCGGGTTTCACGATAGAGGAGATAAAAAATCTGATCGAAAAGGATGATCGCGCGATCCTTGCCGCCTTCGATGAAAAGCTTGCGGAGGCGGAGGCGAGGCTTGCCGAAATTCAAACCATCCGAAATTCATATCGAACCGAAATGAACGATATAAGAAACAAGATCGAAAAGATCAAGCAGCAGATGGCTGCGGAAATGCGCGGCTACGATCCCGCCGAGGAGTTCGGCATCACCGCCGAGCAGTATGAAGGCATCATCGAGAGCACGATAGGCGCTTTCGACGGCATCGACCTATCGCAGATCAAGGATATCGACTTTGATTTTGGCGAGGAGCCGCCGCATGACTATGCGGGCGACCCCGATCACGAGCTTATCTATGAAAAGCGCGGCTGGCAAAGAGCCGCCGAGTTTATGGGGGAGCTTCCGCCGATCGAAAAAGGCGGCGATTACGCCCTGATTTTTGAGCTGGATGATAAAAAGCTCGCTTCCGCCAACGCCTTTATGAACACTCTGCTCGGGCTTTTGCTTTCAAAGGCTGCCGAGTCGAAGCAGACGAGCGCTCCGGGCAGCGAGCTCAAGCTTTACTGCAATACCGAGCGCGCGGAGGACGGCGTGAACAGCTTTAGGCTTTTTAAAAGGCGCGGCTGAAACAGATAAGTAGCAACAGAATGGAAAAACCGCCTCGGAATGCTCCGGGGCGGTTTCGGTTTGTATTCGGTTTTCCGCTTACTTTGCGTACTCGGTGGCTCTCGTTTCCCTGATGACGTTGACCTTGATCTGTCCGGGATACTCGAGCTCGGCCTCGATGCGCTTCACGATGTCCTTCGCAACAACGATGATATCCGTATCGGAAACGGTTTCGCTCTTGACCATTATGCGCACCTCGCGGCCGGCCTGGATAGCGAAGCTCTTGTCAACGCCGTCGAAGGAGTTTGCGATCTCCTCAAGCTTTTCAAGGCGCTTGATGTAGTTTTCAAGCGTTTCGCGCCTTGCGCCGGGACGGGCTGCGCTGATCGCATCCGCCGCCTGAACGAGCACAGCTTCGACCGTTCCGGGGTCAACGTCGCCATGGTGGGCGAGGATGCAGTGAACGATCTGATTGTTTTCGCGGTACTTCTTAGCAAGATCGGCGCCGATCTGGTTGTGCGTGCCTTCCATTTCATGGTCAACGGCCTTACCGATGTCGTGCAGAAGACCTGCGCGCTTTGCAAGCTGAACGTTCACGCCAAGCTCGGTTGCCATAAGTCCGCAGAGATGGGCGACCTCGATCGAGTGCTTGAGCACGTTCTGACCGTAGCTGGTGCGGTAGCGGAGCCTGCCGAGGAGCCTTACGAGCTCGGGGTGCAGGCCGTGGATGCCGACCTCGAAGACGGCCTGTTCGCCGGCTTCGCGGATCTGGGTTTCGACCTCTTTTCGGGCCTTTTCGACCATTTCCTCGATCCTTGCGGGGTGGATACGCCCGTCGAGGATCAGCTTTTCAAGGGCGATACGCGCGATCTCGCGGCGCATCGGGTCGAAGCCGGAGAGGATGACGGCCTCGGGCGTGTCGTCGATGATAAGATCAACGCCGGTCGCGGTTTCGAGGGTGCGGATGTTTCTGCCCTCGCGGCCGATGATCCTGCCCTTCATTTCGTCGTTCGGAAGAGCGACTACGGAAACGGTGGCTTCGGCAACGTGGTCGGCTGCGCAGCGCTGGATCGCCATCGAGATGATGTTGGTGGCTCGCCTGTCCGCCTCGGCCTTGGTCTTGGCTTCGATATCGCGGATGATGACGGCGGCCTCGTGGCGCGCGTCCTTCTCAACGTTTGCAAGAAGCACGTTCTTTGCCTCGTCCTGCGTCATGCAGGCAACGCGCTCGAGCTCGGCTTTTTTCTGCTCGTGGAGCTGGTCGATCTCGGCTTCCTTGGCATCGATGGCCTTGAGGCGCTTGTTGAGCTGCTGCTCGCGCTGTTCAAGGCCTTCCTGCTTCTTATCGAAGCTCTCTTCCTTCTGCTGCAAGCGGCTTTCGGCGCGCTGCAGCTCCTTCCTGCGTTCCTTGTTTTCACGTTCGGTTTCGCTCTTGAGGCGATAGACCTCTTCTTTCGCTTCGAGCAAGGTTTCTTTTTTGATGGTTTCGGCTCGCTTCTGCGCATCATCGATCATCTTCTTGACCATCTGATCGGCTTCGGCGACCTTGGATTCTGCACTATGTTTATCATACCAGTGGATCACAAATGCGCCAACAGCGAGGCCCGCAATCAACGCAGCTGCGATCAGCACTAATGCTAACACTAAATCCACAGAATTCTACCTCCTATATATATTAAATGCAATGCCCCGCAGCGGTCTTTTCAAAACAATTAAGCAATATTCAGCGACTACTGCGCCAGCATACAAGCATTCAAACTATTATATCATTTTGACACGGTTTAGTCAAGGTTTCGGCATGGGAAAACGACGGCGAAGGACGATATATTGTACTATATCGCGCGGCCTCGGCGGGGCTTCATCCGCTCGCGATCGCTCGAAGATGATCGAATTCTACGGGGAGCGGGCATGGAGCATCCGCCCGCTTTGGCGAAGCAGATATGACCGCAGGTAAAAAACGGAAGGGAAGAGCGGCGGCGGAAGGGCGGATGTATGAAAAAATCGCCGCTCGATCGACCGCGTTATTTTTGACAAAAACGGAAATATAATATACGCAAGAGAACTGCAAAGGAAAAATGAACTTTGTAAACCTTGCCGATTCAGCATAAAGTTTTTGCTGAAAACGAAAAATAATAGTAAAAATTTTTCTTATAAATATTGAAAAAATGCTTGACAAATCATTTTGCGTTTGATAAAATCCATCACATGAACTCATAATGGTTTTTGTATCTCTCTTAACACAAAAACATACTACCGGTTCACGAGTTCAAAACCTATATAACAATGGAGGTCAAAAAATGAAAACAAGGAAACTCATCGCAGCAGTACTGGCGATCGTGCTGATCGTTGCCGCGATCCCTGCTCTGTCGCTGGCAGAGGGATATCGCGCGGTAACGAATGAGCGCCGCCAGCTGAGCAAGCTTGAAAAGGCTTGGCAGCAGATCGAGGCCGCAGAGGCGAAAGCCATCGCGGCTGGTCTTTCCCGCAAAGAGGTCATCAACGCCGCCTATCAGGCCGCGCTGAACTTCAAGGACACCAGTTTGGACAGCTTCGGCGATTTCACCGAAGACGGCTTCTTCTTCAGCGTTGACGGTATGCTCTGCGCATACAACTACCACCTTCGCAACGAGCTCGAAAGAGTTGACGATCCGAGTGCTCAGGACACCGAGAAGATCGTTATCACCGCGGGCAAGGATCCCGAAGTTTCCGTAACCAAAGGACACAATGGCCCCTACTCAAGGGACGTTATGCTCGTCGGCCCCTACTACGGCCACGACGTAGCGTACAATCTTACCAACTTCAAAAAAGTAGCTCAAAGCATAGCAAATTCGACCGGCGGCAGCTACACGCTTCTGCAGTCCACTCAGGCATCCGCCGCAAACATCGTTAACCACATCAAGAATAAGGGCGTGGTGATCTTCGATACCCACGGCTCCTACGGCAACGGCACCACCTATCTCACCCTCACCACCTTCGACGGCATTACCAGCGAAGACTATGCAAAGGGCTGGGCCGCATACAACGGCAACATCGCCTATATCGACGGCAGGTTCATACAGGGCCATATCAACGGCAGGCTTTCCAACTGCTTTGTCCACCTCGCTTCCTGCTTCGGCATGAAGCAGGACGGCAACGGCACCACCGGCAGAGCGCTTATTGCGGCCGGCGCGTCAGCGGTTTACGGCTATTCTAAGGACCCCAGCCACCTTGGCGTTATCACCTCGGGCAAAACCTTCTGGAACGAGATGATGAGCGGCAACACGGTTGCTCAGGCTTATAAGAATATGGTCAATAGGCACGGCTACACCGTTCCCGTATCCGTTTCAAAGGCTTATCATATCATCATGAGCGAAGTTGACCCGTTCCCCGCAAATGCGGATGCCCCGCAGACCGTATACTGCGAATGGAGACTTCACAACGTGGGCACCATGCCCGACCCCACCCCCGTTCCCACGGCGGTTCCCACTCCCACTCCCGCTCCCACCCCCGAGCACACCCCCGATCAGAACGGCTTTGTTCAGCTCGGCGTTAGGAACCTGACCGTTGCTTCCGAGCAGAGCGGTGAGGACAAGGCGAAGGTTATCGACGGCAACAACAACACCATTTGGCACACCAAGCACGGCTATGCGGCCTCCGCAGCCGAGCGTTACATCACCATTGAGCTAAACGCCTATGAGGCCATCAAGAGATTTGAGTATCAGCCCCGCTTGACCGCAAGCAACGGCAGGGTAAACGGCTATAAGCTTTCCGTCAGCTCGGACGGCAAGAAATGGACCGAAGTAAGCAGCGGCAATTGGGCGAACAACAGCGCGCTCAAGACCGTTGAATTCGAGAATCCCATTGTGGCGAAATTCGTTAAGCTCGAGGGCGTTACCACCCACGGCAACAGCAGCGGCGAGGCAAACAGGTATATGAGCGCGGCCGAGATCAGGCTCTTCGGCAACGTCAACTATCAGATCGGTGTAAGCAGCGTGGCTGTCGCTTCCGAGCAGGGCGGCGAAACCAAGGAAAATGCCTTTGACGGCAATAAAAACACGCTTTGGCACACCAAATGGCACTATGCGGCGCCCGCATCGGAGCGTTACATCACCGTTGAGCTCATTAAACCCACCTATATCGGCAGGTATGAGTATCAGTCCAATATGAGCGGCAGCAACGGCAGGGTAAATCAGTACAGGCTCTCCGTCAGCACGGACGGCAAATCCTGGACCGAGGTAAGCAGCGGCAGCTGGGCGAACAACAACTCGCTCAAGACCATTGAATTTGCAGCCCCCGTCATGGCGAAGTTCGTTAAGCTCGAGGGCGTTACCACCTACGGCAACAGCGGCGGCGAAGCTAATATGTATATGAACGCGGCTGAGATCAGGGTATTCCGCCCCGAAACCGAGCCGAGCAACGATCCGAGCAACAAGCTTGAAATAAGCGGCATCAGTGTCGCCACCGAGCAGCTTGCGAACGGCGAAGGCAGGGAGAAGGCGATCGACGGCAGCAACGACACCATGTGGCACACCAGGCATCGCTACGCATCGCCCCTTGAGGAGCGCTATATCACGCTTGAGCTTGCTGCTCCCGCGCAGGTCAGCAGGTATGAGTACCAGCCCCGCATGAGCGGCGTAAACGGCAGGGTAAACAACTATAAGATCTACACCAGCATGGACGGCAGATCATGGACGGCCGTAAGCAGCGGAACATGGTCCAACGACAATGCGCTCAAGACCGTTTACTTCGAAACCCCCGTCATGGCGAAGTTCGTTAAGCTTGAGGGCGTTACCACCTACGGCAGCAGCAGCGCGGACGTAAACAAGTACATGAGCGCGGCCGAGATCAGGGTATTCGGCACCACCGCTGCCGTGCAGCAGGAGTACGTGAACTTCAGCCTCGTAAATCGCTTCGTCAGCATGGACAACAATACCGAATGGGGCAACGGTGAGGATAAGCATATCCCCCGTAGCATCAGCTATCAGCTTCTTGCAAACGGTCAGCCCACGGGCAGCGTTCAGACCTTCTCCAACCCCTTCGGCGGCAACAAGAATTGGGACGATCGGGCGAGCTGGACGAATATTCCGAAGTTCGATGAAAACGGCAACGCTATCAACTACACCGTTAAGGTCGTGAATGCGGATTCCCGCTGGCTGCTCACCGAAAACAATCTTGTGAACACTTCCGGAAACAATTTCCGCTTCGAGCTCCGTCACCGCTGGGCGATGGCGAGGATCAACGTCAACATCGCATGGAAGAATGCGGGCGGCGGCAATGTCAGCGCTCCCGCAGATGCACAGCTCGAGGTAAAGCTCATGAAGCGCGGCAACGGGCAGGACGAGGTCATCTCCACCCTTATTCTGAGCAGCGCCAATAAGTTCAGGGGCACCTTCAAGTCCACCGCCTACACCAACGACGGCTCCGAGCATACCTTCCTTCCGAGAGTTTTCCTCAAGGATGCAAACGGAAACGTGATTTATGAAAACGGCAAGCCCGTGCTCGATTCAAATGCCTACTACCTCGTAGAGAATTGGCTGAATCTTGACAACTGGACACCCAACTACCCCGAAAGCATTCTCGCAAGCGGCAATTACAGCTCGACAAACAACGGCCAATTCAGCGTTACCATCACCAACGTGGCGAAGTAACACCGTATGAGCCAAGCTGAGCGCGCGCGACAGCTTAAAACACAATACTTTAGTTAGTCCAACTCAATATCAAAGCCGAAGGCCGCCCGAAAATGCTCGGGCGGTTTTCGGCTTTTGGGAGCGGAGAAATGCCGATCGCCACGTATAGAGCGGGCAGTTTAGATTAATATTGACGATTGAACCTATCTATGATATACTGCATGTGGAGAAGCTCTCCGAAATAAACAGGAAGGAAGCGGCGCTCCGTATCGGGCGCTGCAAGGTAAGCGGAATGAACAAATCAAAACTCGGAATCTCGACCAATCTGCTGGCCGCCATCGTGTATTTGCTCGGGCTTTTCGGCAACACCGTGGCGTTAGTCATTGCGGCGGGCTACGTGCTTATTCGTGAGGACGACGAATGGCTGCGCAAATCGGCGATCAAGGCGCTCGTGATCCATGTATTCCTGACCGCGCTGACCTATGTTGTTGCTTTCATCCCCGGCGTTTTCGAGGCGATCAACAGCTTCATCGGCATCTTCAAGTCCAGCTTCAACTATCCCACTCTTATCAGGATCCAAAGCTTCATCGACGATGCGATCACCATTGTGCGCTACGCCGTGTTCATCGTGCTTGCGTTCCTTGCGCTCAAGGGCAAGGGTGCGGCGATCCCAGTTGTGGACAATGCGGTTCAGAAGCATTCCTGACGATCATCAAAAACGTAAATTTGCGGTGCAGCACCTGCACCGCTTTTTTTGCGCAAAAACGCGGCGAATTGTGGCAAAAATATGTATTTGTGTGAACAAAGCTATGAATAGCCTACACAAACGGCGCGGAAAGAGTTATAATGTTAGCACTCAAGGGAAGAGAGTGCTAACAACGGCACGGCGAAATGCGAAGGTAAGAATATTGAAAACCGAGCCGAAAAGCATAGCTTTCCGATGAATAAGTCAAAATAACCTTTTGTGAGGTGAGAAATATGAACGCAGAAAAAATGACACAGAAAACGCTTGAAACTCTAAATCAGGCGCAGCGGCTTGCCGAGGAGCGCAGGCATACGCAGATGGGGCAGATACATGCCCTGTACGCGCTGACGAACGATGCGGACGATCTGAACGCGCAGCTTTTGACCGCGATGGGCGTTGAGATGAACGCATTCCGCGCGGCTGTCGAAGCCGAGCTCAAGAAGCAGGCGAGCTACGGCGGCGGGAGCGGCGGGCAGCTCTATATCACAAGCGAGCTGAATTCCGCATTGAACCGCGCCGAGGACGAAGCCAAGGCGATGGGCGACAGCTATATCTCGGTGGAGCACATCATGCTCGGGCTTATCGAGAAGGCGGACGGCGTGCTGAAGCCGCTGTTTAAGAGGTTCAATATCGAAAGAAACGCCTATCTGACCGTGCTTAGGCAGGTGCGCGGCAACACGCGCATAAACAGCGACAACCCCGAGAGCACCTACGACGTGCTGAATAAATACGGGCAGGATCTGACCGAGCTTGCGAAAAAGCAGAAGCTCGATCCCGTTATCGGCAGGGATAACGAGATAAGAAGCGTTATCCGCATACTTTCGAGGAAAACCAAGAACAATCCCTGTTTGATCGGTGAACCGGGCGTGGGCAAAACGGCGATCGCCGAAGGACTGGCGCAGAGGATCGTGCGCGGCGACGTGCCCGATAACCTCAAGGATAGAAAGCTTTTCGCGCTGGATATGGGCGCGCTGGTCGCGGGCGCGAAGTACCGCGGCGAGTTCGAGGAAAGGCTCAAGGCCGTTCTGAACGAGATAAAGCAGAGCGACGGCAGGATAATCCTCTTTATAGATGAGCTTCATACCATCGTAGGCGCGGGCAAGACCGACGGCGCGATGGATGCGGGCAATATCCTAAAGCCGATGCTCGCAAGGGGCGAACTCCACTGCATCGGCGCGACCACGCTCGACGAGTACCGCAAGTACATCGAGAAGGATGCGGCGCTCGAGCGGCGTTTTCAGCCAGTCACGGTCGCCGAGCCGAGCGTGGAGGATACGATCTCCATTTTGCGCGGCTTGAAGGAGCGCTACGAGGTCTATCACGGCGTGAAGATACACGACGGTGCGCTGATCGCCGCCGCCACGCTTTCGGATAGGTATATTTCGGATCGTTTCCTGCCCGATAAGGCGATCGACCTTGTGGATGAGGCGTGCGCGCTGATAAAGACCGAGATGAACTCGATGCCGAGCGAGATGGACGAAATTTCAAGGCGTATCATGCAGCTTGAGATCGAGGAACAGGCGCTGAAAAACGATACCGATCCGCATACCGTGGAGCATCTCGGCGAGATACGCGAGGAGCTCGCCCGTCAGCGCGAAAAGCTCAATGAGATGAAGGCAAAATGGGAGAACGAGAAGAACGCGATAGGCAGGGTGCAGCAGCTTCGCGAGCGCATCGAGCAGGTAAACGCCGAGATACAGCGTGCCGAGAGCGATTACGATCTGAACCTTGCCGCCAAGCTCAAGTACGGCGAACTGCCGAATCTTCAAAAGGAGCTTGCCGAGGAGGAGAAGAAGGGCGCGGAGCGCGAAAACAGCCTGCTGCGCGATCACGTTTCCTCCGAGGAGATAGCGAAGATCGTGGCGAGGTGGACGGGTATCCCCGTTTCCAAGCTGCTTGAGAGCGAAAGAAAGAAGCTGCTCCGCCTTGATGAGCAGCTCCACCGCCGCATAATCGGGCAGGATGAGGCCGTGCGCCGCGTTTGCGATGCGATCCTGCGTTCCCGCGCGGGAATCCAGAACCCGAACCGCCCGATCGGCTCGTTCCTGTTCATGGGACCGACGGGCGTTGGTAAAACGGAGCTCTGCAAGGCGCTCGCCGAAGCCCTGTTCGATGATGAAAGAAGCATGGTGCGTATCGATATGAGCGAGTATATGGAGCAGTACTCTGTTTCCCGTTTGATCGGCGCACCTCCGGGCTACGTTGGCTACGACGAGGGCGGCCAACTCACCGAGGCCGTGCGCAGAAAGCCTTATGCTGTACTGCTTTTTGATGAGGTCGAGAAGGCGCATCCGGACGTGCTGAACGTGCTTTTGCAGGTGCTTGACGACGGCAGGATAACCGACGGCCAGGGGCGCACCGTGGACTTTAAGAACACGATCATCATTTTGACATCGAACCTCGGCAGCGACCTTATCCTCTCCGAGATGGAGCAGGGCGAGCTGACGAATGAAACGCAGGAGCTTTTGAGCAAGCTGCTTAAAACGAAGTTCCGCCCCGAGTTTATAAACAGGCTCGATGAGATAGTTTACTTCCGCGCGCTGACAAGCGAGAATATGCGCGGCATAATCGACCTGCAGCTTCGTGACCTTGCAAGAAGGATGGGCGAACGCAGGCTGGAGCTTGCCGTGACCAACGCGGCGAAGACAGCCATCCTCGAAAACGGCACCGATCCGCTCTTCGGCGCAAGGCCCATCAAGCGCTTTATCCAGGGGCGCATAGAAAGCCTGATCGCAAGGTTCATCATCGCCGAAAGCCCCGAGGAGGGCAGCACCGTGACCGTGGATCATAACGGAACGGAGTTTATCGTGAAATAAGCCTTTTTCATGCCAAGCGGCGCGAAAAGGCGCGGATAATATGGCGTAAACGAACCCCCGGGGCAGCACGGCGGGTGTTCATAAGAAAGTTTTGTATCAAAAATGATTTGGGCATCTGTCTGAACGGGTTGGCAAACAAAGAATACCGGATTGCTGGAATTATCGAGCGATCCGGTATTCTTTCATGGGGAGAAGCCCCTTATGAGACTTCTCCCGCCCGGTTTCTTTTGCGCTTTTTGGTTGTCACTCGGGAAGACTCATCTGCATATTTCCGGAGTTCCTTCTATGGAGTACAGATCTCCATCTGTTCGGCCTTTGCTTTGGGTTGGAGATCGGTCATTCGAAGCATCATCTGCTCCATATGATCCATAATAATCGCTTACTGCAGCCTTTACATCTTATACTCGGCAGCATTGATTATCTGGGTGTCTTTCAGCTTGCCAAGAAATGAACCAAGCATTCCGCGGGCCATTCCATCCTCGCTGTCTTCATCGTCCGAATCCTGCCCGGACACCTGAATCATGGCGACATCCTCAGCAATCATATTGACGGCCTCTTCCTGCTCCTTCGTGCAGATAACCATAGCGCAATCCACGATATGCAGTTTTTCCATGATGTCTTCAGCGCTTAGATCTTCCGAAAGGGTGACCTTGGCGCAATCTTTGACTCGGACTCCTTTCGGATACTTCCCAAGGACCGCAGCTCCGACCTTGACCATGGGTCGATCCACGATAAGCCCCAGATCCGGATCAATGATCCTCAGCTCGTCATATACACTTTCAATTTCGTCAAAGGCATCTTCCAGCTCCTTGTTCACACTGACAGTACCATCTGCAAACAGGTATTCCAAGGAAGAGAGGGCTTCCGCATCCTTGATGGAAACGTCACCGGTAACGCAGAGCTTGGTTCCGTACTTTTTGATGGTCTTCGGCTTCAGTTCCAGATCGTCGTCGATGAGCTTTGTGCCGTCCGGAACCTTCACGATCTCGGCTTCTTCATCAAACAGAGAAACCAGTTTGCCGATTAGGCTTTCTGCAATCACGACCTTCTTTGCGGTAAACTTCAGGCCCTTTGAAAACAGCTTTTCCGGATCAATCCCGGTATCCAGGAAGAAGAGATTTCCGGAGCAGTAGTACAGTGTATTTGAAGCTCTTGCGATAAACAGGTCATCGATCTCCATATCAGCCTTCAGGATCGTTGCTCCGTCCGGATAATATTCGGTCTTTCCCATAACCTGAATGTTCGAAAACCGGCCTTCAAAGCTTTTCGGCATCAGGACCTTTCCATTCACCATGATGCTGTAATAGCTTTTCACAGCTTCCTGGCTGCCGTCGGCAATAACCAGTTTGCCATTGACCATCAGGAAAACACCGGTTCCATCAGCATCCGGGCCGATCTCGCCTTTTCCGTTGATGCTCTTTATAGAAATGTTCTCTCCATCCGGGATTTCCAGAACGGTTGCCGCGTTCATGGTCACGGGATATTTGTTCAGCAGTTCCTTGGAACGCTCATTAACGATCAGAATCACGGCATTGATGGTGGTATTTTCATACCCGGCAAGGCTTTCTTCCGTTACGGCTCTTGCATCGCAGGTCCCGGCATTGATCATTTTGTTCTTCTTCATGAGATTCGTCCTCCATTATTATTTCAGTTTTTCTCTCAGGAGCTTTCTGGCGCGGCTTAAGGCGGCCCGGACCCCTGATGGTGACAGCCCGTATTCTTCTGCAAGTTCCTTTGAGGTGTACCCGTCAAAGTACCGTTTGATAAAAAGCCGGGACAGATCCGGCGGGAGCGAGGAAAGGATCATGGCTGTTTCGACTTCTGAAAAGCCGCCATCCGTTTCTTCCTCGGCCTGTATCCGGTTGTTCCGTTCTACGGTTCGCCTTCGGCAGGCATCATAGAACAGGTTTCTTGCCACCTTATACAGCCAAGCCCGGCGTTCCCTTTCTCCCAGTTCTTCCAGAAGATCCAGATTGGAAAGTGCCTTTATGAAGGTCTCCTGCAGTAGATCCTCTGCATCACTGACATTTCCGCATATCATACAGCAGTATTTCAACAGTTCTGTCCGATACTTGGTATATAGCTCTGCGATCATGGCACCCTCCTTTCCTTCGGCTTTCACTCTTATAACGTTTGAGAACAGCAAAGTGTTTTTAGTACAGCATATTTTTTTGACATCTCAGAAAATAGAAAACGAAAAATCCTCCGTATGTACAACAAAGCAAACCAATATAATTCGCGGCTTCGATGAGACCGGCTTCAGCCGCGCCCTCGATAAGCCGCTTTGCGCGCTCATGGTCGATCTCCACGTCTATGCCGCCGAGATACGCAAGCCCGATAAAGAAATTATGCTCGGGATCGGTATCGTTTTCGGCTATCGCTATCTCGCCCAGAGTATCGTGCAGCGCCGTCCCGATCGCCTCGTTGAAGCCCTCGCCCGGGGTCAGAAATTTGTCGTACCAGATCGCGATATCGCGGCAGAATTCGTTCTTGTGGATGAGCCGCATAAGCTCGTTTGCATAGCGCCGATCCTTCTTGCGGTAGCTCAAAAAGATGTACGCGTCGAACGCCTTGCGTATCTTCTCCGCAAGCTCGTCCCCGATCAGCACGGAGGTTATGTAGTTTTTGAACTTCTCATCGAAGCTCCTTGCGGTGTCGTCGCGTGCGTTCGGGTCCAGATAGTGAAGGTCGCCGAAAACGCGCTCGTAGAGCTCGTCCGGCCCGCTCTCCATCATCAGCGGCAGGATCGGGATATGGTGCTCTTTTGCAAACGGGATGTCGAATTTGACCGTGCGGCAGGGTTTGGTCAGAAGCCTTGTGGTGACGGGTATCACGGAATAGGTTCATCTGAGAAAGGTCGGTCTCCGCGTCCTCATATTCGCCCTCGTCCAAATCGTAGAATACCGCGCAGCGCTGCACCTTCAGAATACCATCGCTTATGCGCTCGAAATGCTGCGTGATCGGCGGGGTGGCTCGTGAAATAAACGCGCTGCATACCGTTCAGGGAGATGCCCTCGGGTTTGAATTTGAACATATTGCCTCCTGCTGAGTAAGAGCCGGCTTGAAGGTAAGAACGGACGAATAATAAAGGGAACGGGTGAAACGATATATACATTATAAACGCATGAAACGGAAGAATCAATAGGGCGAAAGTGATTCTGCGGGGGCTTAAGCCTTATCTCCCTTCGGCGGCTTAGGGCAAGCTTCATTTTTAAAACTAAAACCCGCTGCATATTCCGTGCGGCGGGCTTTGTCATCTATCCGTTCCGGCGAACAGGTGGGTTCGTCCTTCGCTGCGTGGTCCTCGCACCACGCAGCGCTTATAAACGGTTTTGGAGGTCGAAGTTACAAATGAAGCTCACTCCATTAAATAGAACGCACAAGGATGCCTTTTGGTTTACGATTCTGCTAAAAAAATAATAAAAGAATAATTGGGGATCATCTGCCGCCAAAAAGCGCTAAAACGAAATTTGCCAAAATCGTGCAAATGCTGTTGAGTGCTGTTTCATATTGTGGTATAATATAAATGTAAAAATATGCTCGATCAAGGCGAAAGGCAGGATAAAACTTTGAAAATACTCAAGCATCTTGTTATCTGGCGCTTTCATGAAATGGCTGAAGGCAAGACACGCGAAGAAAATATGCGCATCGTTGCGGATAAGCTTCGCGCGCTCATCGGCGTTGCGCCCACGCTTCTTTCCCTCGAGGTGGGGGAGGACGTGCTCCACAGCGAGCAGAGCGGCGATATGGCGCTCGTTTGCGAATTCAAAAGCATAGAGGATATGCATGCATACCGCGATTTTCCGCCCCATGCCGAGGTTTCGGCCTATATTAAAAAGGTCGCAAGCGAAAGGCGCGTTGCGGATTTCTATATTGAAAAATAACGAGCCGTGCGGCGAATGAAGGAAAAGGAGAAAGAATGAGCACTAATTATAACGTGGTTTTATCCCCCGAGGTCAAGGCGGCGCTCGCTGCGGGCAAGCCCGTGATCGCCCTTGAAAGCACAATTATCTGCCACGGGATGCCGTATCCCGACAACGTTAAAACCGCCCTCGCCTGCAAGCGCATCGCCGAGCGGCACGGCGCCGTGGCGGCGGTCTGCGCCATTATTAAGGGCGTTATGCACGCGGGCTTAACCGACGAACAGATAGAATATCTCGGCAAGGCCGGAACGGAAGTTAAAAAGGTTTCCAGAAGGGATATTCCCGCCGTTATCGCAAGGGGCGAGGACGGCGCCACAACCGTTGCGGGAACCATGTTCATTGCCAACCGCGCGGGCATCAAGATTTTTGCCACCGGCGGCATCGGCGGCGTTCACCGCGGCGCGGAGACCACAATGGATATCTCCGCCGATATGAACGAGCTTGGAAGAACCCCCGTTGCGGTCGTTTGCGCGGGCCCCAAGAGCATACTCGATATCGGCAGAACCCTTGAATACCTCGAAACGCAGGGCGTGCCCGTGATCGCGTTCCGTACCGACCGCGTTCCCGCCTTCTACACTCCCGACAGCGGCTACAGAGCGCCCGTTCGTGCGGACTCGGTGGAGGAACTTGCGGGCATGGTGGAGGCGATGGATGCGCTCGATATGCAGAGCGGCATGGTGATCGTGAACCCGATACCCGAAAAGTATGCGCCGGACGGCGAGAAGATCGAGAAGGCCACGGTGCGCGCCGTCAAGGAGGCCGAAAAGCTGAGGCTGGACGGCAGGGATATAACCCCGTTCCTTCTCAAGCGCATCTCAGAGCTTACCGACGGTGAGAGCCTTGAAGCAAATATCGCGCTTGTGTACAACAACGTCCGCCTCGCTGCGCTGATCGCGGCAAAGGCGGCGGAGAATGCACGGCAGTAACAAAAAACGAATTGTTTCGATCTAAGCAAGGATGGAAAAAAGAGAGAATAATATGAAGAAAAGCCTTAAACCCGCCGGAAACCGTCTGCGCGTTTTCGCGCTCATCGCGGCACTCTTGCTGCTGCTTGCCTGCGCGCTCGCCTGCAAGGAGGAGGAGCTTATAAACACCCTTGTGGACGTGGACACGCCCACTCCGGCGTTCATTCCCACCCCGGTGCCGACGGCGACACCCGTGCCGACCGATACGCCCGAGCCCGAGCAAACGCCCGAGTTCTCCGAGGAGCCCTCCGAGGAGCCCACCGAGGAGCCGACAGAGGAACCCGCCGAGGAGCCCGCAACGGAGCTTCCCGTGCTGACACCGACTCCCGAGCCCGAGGCGACCGCAACGCCGGTTCCGTCCTCCGCAACGGCTTCGATGATGTTCGTTGGCGACCTTATGTGCCTTTCGATGCAGCAGCGCGGCGCGCTCAGTCAGGCGAACAGCGGCCTTGAATACGACTTCAGACCCTCGTTTGAGTACGTTCGCTACATATTAAATAAAGCGGACTGCGCCGTGGGCAATCTTGAAACCGTGCTTTCGCCCTCCTCGCCGTACTCCACTCAGCTCTATCAGTTTGAAAACGGCATGCCGAATCTCAACGCCCCGCCGCTCTATCTGATGGGTGTTAAATACGCGGGCTTCGATGCGCTCGTTATGGCAAACAACCATTGCCTTGATGCGGGCGTTCTCGGCATAGAGGAAACGCTCACCGCCGTTGAAAACTACGGCTTTAAGCATACGGGTCTGTTCCGCTCCGAGTCCGAGAAGCGCTTCGTAATGCTCAACGTCAAGGGCATCAAGGTGGCTCTGCTCTCGTATTCCGAGTTCTTCAACTACAGGGAGAGCCTCGTTGCGGACAGGCCGTACATGATAAACAAATACTCCGAGGAGAAGGTGCGCCGCGACGTTGCCTCCGCAAAGGCGGCGGGCGCGGAGCTCGTGGTGGCATACAACCACTGGGGCGCGGAGAATACGCACGAGCCCACCTGGGCGGTGCGCCAGCATGCGCAGCAGTTGGCGAACGCGGGTGTGGACGTTATTCTCGGCTCGCATTCCCATGCGGTTCAGCCCTCGGTTTGGCTCACCGCTTCGGACGGCAGAAAGGTGCTCTGCGTTTACTCGATGGGCAACTTCATCTCCAGCATGGACGGGCAGATGGCAAACGACACCTTCATCACCGAGATCCGCATCAAGCGCGAGAACGGCAGGGTGAAGGTCGCCGAGGAATACTACTACCCGGTGAAGGTGTTCACCTCGCTCGAGGGTAAGTGGTTCGTTGGCGTTCCCACCAAGGATATCTGGATGCCCTACGTTCAGTATGAGCTCGATCAGGCGCATGAGAGGATAATGCGGGTCATCATGTCGGAAAGATGACAGGATGGGTTAGTGAATAGTGAATAATTGTGGCGGAAACGCCGCGGGCGTTTCTTATGAATTGATTCATTACTTTGAGATTCCTGCGGAATCTCTCCATATCAGCCCATCACTTCCATAATTATAATTTACCGCCGCTTGAGCCAATCGGCTTGGGCGGCGGCTTAACAGAGGGAAGAAACTTCAATGAAAAAGCTTCAAACCGTTTCAAGATCTTTCATCTGCGTCACCCTGCCGCTCGTCATGCTCATGCTGATCTTCCTCGCCGTGAGCATAGCTTCGGGCGACCGCGCGTGGCTCAAAAGGGAGTACGATAAGCTCGATATAAACGCCTATACCGGCATGAGCACCGACGATATGATCGCCGCGTTCATGCAGATGGTCCATTATATGAAGGGCGACGCGGACAGCATGGACGTTGAGGTGGAAGCATTCGGCGAGCGAATGCAGATGTATAACGAGACCGAGCGCGCGCACATGGTGGACGTTCGCGATCTGTATAGAAACCTGACGATCGCCGCGTATATCGTGCTCGCGCTTGCCGTGATAAGCCTTGCGCTCGCGCTTGCCGCGCATAGAACGAAAGCTGAAAGGCGAAGCATACTGCGCTTTTCCGCCAAGGCCGTGCTTTGGTCGATAGCGGGCGTTATAGGCTTCCTTCTCGCGCTCGGCGCGTGGGCGGCGATCGACTTCAACTCCTTCTGGGCGGTGTTCCATATCGTTTTCCTCGATCTTGAAAGCTCCACCTTCGATCCCGCCGTCAGCCGAATGATACAAATCTGCCCCGCCGAGCTGTTCTTCGATATGGTGCTGCGCATCTTCCTGTTCGCGGGCGGCGCGATGGCGGTGATAGCGGCGGTCTGCGGAGTTTATCTTAAAAGGAGCGGAAAGGTAGCCCTCCTGAATGAATAGGAGTTGCTTTTGAACGATTTTTCAGGAATTTATTATCGTATTTACGGATCATGCATCCCATTGATCTTGCTTGGCTTGGTTCTGCTGGTTATTGACAAGCCATGGAAAAAACGCTTCAAAAGCATTTCGTTTTGGGTGGCGCTTTTTTTGGTAGTGTTTGAAATAGCCACGGTATTCGTTCTGATCGGTAGGACAACCAAACTTGATATAGGTTGTCATGAGGGCGAGTTTGTTCGCGAGAATAGAACGGATAGGGTTGCTCCGCCGCTTCCATTTACAAGCGAGTATGTTCTGCAAAACGGGAACGATCGTAATAAAGTTTTCTATTTGGATTCGTTTTCAAGCAAAAAGATTATGCCGGATAAAATGGAAAAAGGCAAAATCTACCGTTTCTATTATGATAAACTAACGAAGATCATTGTAAGAGTGGAGGAAGTTGAAAACGAATGATTTTTGAAGAAAGGCATCCGATAACAGCTTCTGTGTGCGGCGCAAACCGCTTTGCAAATCGCAGCTGCTTCATAAGCAGCAATAAATGTAATCTCGGATAAAAACCATGAACTATTTTTCAAAATCAAAAACTGCCTTTGAGCACTACATAAACGCCGAAGCTCCGTTGACTCTCGGCATAGAGACCTCCTGCGATGAAACCGCGGCGGCGGTTCTGCGCGGCGGGCGCGAGGTTTTGTCTATGGCGGTGCATACTCAGATACCGATACACCGTCTTTACGGCGGCGTTGTGCCGGAGATTGCCTCAAGAAGCCATGCCGAACGAATAACGGCGGTGGTGGACGAGGCGCTCAAAAGCGCGGGCGTGTCGCTCGATGATATCGGCGCGGTGGCGGTCACAAGCTCCCCCGGGCTTATCGGCGCGCTGCTGGTCGGCGTGAGCTTCGCCAAGGGCATCGCCATGGCGAAAAATTTGCCGCTGCTCGGCGTGAACCATATCGAGGGGCATATCGCCGCGAATTATCTGACCTACGAAGATTTGGAGCCGCCGTTCATGTGCCTGATCGCCTCGGGCGGGCATAGCCATATAGTGCTCGTTAAGGATTACGATGAGTTCGAACTCGTCGGCAGAACGCGCGACGATGCAGCGGGCGAGGCATTCGATAAGGTCGCCCGCGCTCTCGGTCTGCCGTATCCCGGCGGTCCCGAGGTCGAAAAGCTTGCTCGTGAGGGCAATTCCTCCGCGTATCCGCTGCACACGCCGTTCAATGCGGACACCACGAATTTCGATTTCAGCTTTTCGGGCGTGAAAACGGCGGTGGTGAACCTGATGCACAACGCCGAGCAGAAGGGCGAAAGCGTGAATAAGGCCGATCTTGCGGCTTCGTTCCAGCATTCCGTGGTGGAAACGCTCTCGAAGAAGGCGGTCGCAGCGGCTGGTAAATATAATATGAAAACTCTCGCCCTCGCAGGCGGTGTCAGCGCGAATACGGCGCTTCGGGAAACGCTGCAAAGGGACTGCGACCGCGCAGGGCTGCGCTTCTGCCGTCCCGATATGCGCTTTTGCACCGATAATGCCGCTATGATCGCCTGCCAAGGCTATTATCGAATGAAGAAGGGCGAAAGAAGCGATCTTGACCTCAATCCCTCAGCGGAATCGTTTTTGTCAAGATGATGGCAAACATCCGTTTAAATCGCAAAAAACTCACGCGAAATTAAATATATCTTGTGCGAAAAATCCGAATAAAACGAAAAAGACGATAAAAAAGCCAATGAATCATTGGCTTTTTTGCATATAAGACGTTCGAAAGAAAAACAAAATTATTTTCGAAAAAGGTATTGACATTTGTTGCTGGGAGAGGTATAATAGCCAAGCTGTCGCCGAGAGGGGAACGCAAGCGAGCCTCGGGCAGAGAGCGCAGCACCTTGAAAACCGTATAGTGAGACCAAGAACCGTTATTCGGTC
>Ga0256404_1004855_pt1 | contig 24602 bp, 29 predicted proteins | sample RumenRJG_01DNA_FD_185990 | JGI IMG/M metagenome (GOLD analysis project Ga0256404, IMG submission 185990) | Bovine rumen microbial communities from Lethbridge, Alberta, Canada - RJG_01 | ecosystem: Host-associated > Mammals > Digestive system > Stomach > Rumen | place: Canada: Alberta | collected... | reverse complement strand
TTTCTCCCTTTATACTTATGTTTTCAATATGTAATCCATGAATTGTTCCTTGATTTCTTCCAAATAAACCAGTTTCTCTGTATCCTTCAATCATTAAATTACTTATTGCGTGATTTCCACCATCAAAATTTCCCGTAAATGGGTGTGCTGTACTTGATAATATTATAGGGTTTTTGTTTTCAAAATCTATATCTGTATTAAGTCTATAGTATGCCGATTGATTGTATGAAGCCTCTTTGAATTGTTTATAATTATTTATTATGTATGGATCATTTGCTGTTCCTGAGCCTTCCATTGTTATTGTAAGTGGTTTTATTGTTGTTGTATATAGTTGGATATCTCCATCTTCGTTGTAATCATAATAATATTCGTCGCCTTCATTTCCACCTATAAATGTGTCAAATATTTTTTCATATACCGCTATGTTTTTTATTCCAGCATCGCTTACTGTATACCCTGTTTCACTAGAAATATTCGCTCCTGTTGTTGCAGTTCCATTTATTGTTGCGGATGCGGCAGATATTACTGTTTGTGTTGTGCTACCTCCACCTTGACCAATTGATTTATTACAGTATGATGATGTTGCACATTTTATTGTTCCACCTTGGTATACTCCTTTTACATCTGTACCATTTGTTTGATATCCTGCTAATCCACCGACATATACTGATCCACCACCAGTTGATTCTATATTTCCTTTTGCGATTCCTTTGACTGATCCGGCATCTACGTTTCCTGAAAGTAATCCTATATTTCTTGTTCCATATATGTTTCCTGTTGCTTGAACATCTGTGATAGTTCCATTATTTTGTCCTGCTACTAAACCTAAGTAAGTATTTCCTTTTACATACATATTATCCATTATATCCGATTAATCCTTTATAATTTGCTGTTGTATTTATATAAATGTTATTTATTTTTTTTGCATTTCCTTCTAATGTTCCTAAAAATCTATTTGTATTATCTCCTGCAGTTGGAAATCCTTTTGATGATTCATTTGTTAATTCTTCTTTTATTGTTTCTGTACTACTATTTCCATTTATATCTCCAAAATTTGTTGCGGATGGATTAATATATGATTTATCATCTTTTATGTCTAAATTATTCATTACCATTACTGTTTTATTTTCGAATGTTTTTCCGCTATTTACCATATTAGAAAAGGCTACTAAATCTTCTACACTATAAATGTAACATACTGAACTATTATTATAATCTTCTTCACTTCCTGAGCCACATATTACTCCTGGATTTGCATCTTCAACTTGTGGATATTCTTCTACTATTACAGGTCCACAAGTTCCTTTTTTTGTTTCTGATATATTTCCTTCATTAAATCTTACTGCATATTCATTTATTTGAACGCATCCACTTGTTAGTTTTCCATTTTCTAGTGTTACAAATCCACTACTTGGTATTGTCCCACTAACTTGGATTTGATATTCTTCTAAATCATTTGTTAGTTCTCCAATGTTACCTATGTTATATTCTCCATTTAATTGAAATGTTGAATCTTCAATTATTTTTGATGCATAGTATTTTTGTATTGCGTCTTTATATCCAAGAGCTGAATCTTGGGCTGCTCCTTTTTTTGAATTTTCTATTATGTTTAATATTATTGGTGTTGTAATTACTGCAATTATAGCTAGTATTACAATAATAGCTAATAATTCTATTAGTGTGAATCCCTTTTTATTTTTCATTGAATCAAACCTTTCCTATTTTTCTTATAACAATTATATCATTATATATCATTTTTTTCAATGCTTATTTAAATACAAAAAAAAGGCATTGTTATGCCTTTTCTAATTCTTCTTCAATTCTCATTAATTGATTGTATTTACAAATTCTATCTGTTCTTGAAAGAGATCCAGTTTTGATTTGTCCTAAGTTTAGTCCTACTGCTAAATCAGCAATTGTAGTATCTTCTGTTTCTCCTGATCTATGTGAAATAACTGTTTTGTATCCATTATTTCTAGCAAGTTCAATTGTTTCTAATGTTTCAGTTATTGTTCCTATTTGATTAACTTTTAATAGAATTGCATTTCCTGCATGGTTATCTATTCCCATTTGTAGACATTTTTTATTTGTAACGAATAGGTCATCTCCTACTAATTGGATTTTGTCTCCTAGTTTTTCAGTTACTAGTCTAAATCCTTCCCAATCATTTTCATCTACTGGGTCTTCAATTGAGATAATTGGATATTTACTGCATAGTTCTTCATAGAAGTTTACTAATTCTTCAGTAGTTAGGCTTCTTCCTTCTCCTACTAGATTGTATTTTCCATCTTCATAGAATTCTGAAGCTGCTACGTCTATTCCTAAACATACGTCTTTTCCTGGAACATATCCTGCTTTTTTGATTGCTTCAATGATTAATTCAAATCCTTCAGCATTTGAGTTTAAGTCTGGTGCGAACCCACCTTCATCTCCTACACCTGTAGCAAGTCCTTTTTCGTTAAGAACTTTTTTAAGATTATGGAATACTTCTGCTCCAACTCTTACTCTTTCTTTTATTGTATCTCTTTGAGGTATAATCATAAATTCTTGGAAGTCTAGTTTGTTATCTGCATGTGCTCCTCCATTTATGATATTCATCATTGGTACTGGTAATGTAGTACCATTTCCAATATATTTATATAAAGGTAATCCTTTAAAGTTTGCTGCTGCACGCATTGCGGCCATTGAAACACCTAGTATTGCGTTTGCTCCAAATCTTTCTTTATTTTCTGTTCCATCTAATTCGATCATAGCGTAGTCTAGTGCTTTTTGATTTAAAGCATCCATTCCTATTACTAAATTTCTTAGTTCGTTATTTACATGTTCTACTGCTTTTCTAACACCTTTTCCCATGTATCTATCTTCTTTGTCTCTTAGTTCTAGTGCTTCTCTTACACCAGTAGAGGCTCCTGATGGAACAGCGGCTCTACCCATTATTCCACTTTCTAATATTACATCAACTTCAACAGTTGGATTTCCACGTGAGTCTAATATTTCACGTCCTATAACATCTTTAATCTTTGACATATTATCACCTTCCTAAAACATTATACCACTTTTTCTTTTCATAAAGAATTATTTTAATTAAATATCTGTTTTTTTATTTTATATTTAATTTTTTGTTAATTATTGATTTTTATTATTGTTTGTGTTAGAATGTATGTAGTGGAGAAATTCTTCATACAATAAAAAAAGGATATGTCTGAGGTCATGTTCAGATGTTTCCCACTTTGGTTTTACATCTGAAATCAACATTTGTTGAACTCAGATGTATTTTTTTTTATTTAAATAATAATTTTATTATTACTGTAAATAAAAGTAGTATTATTGTGAAGTATGATTTTTCTCTTTTAGTCATAATACCACCACCTTTCTCTTTTGAAGAAAGGAAGCATCTGATTTTTCAAACATATCCTATAGTAATTATAACTTGCAATTAATTTTTAATCTATATAATTATTAATTTTTTGTTAATTTTTATTTAATTCTTCTTTTACAATGTCTATTCTTAATTTATCTTTTTCTCTATTACTAGATAATAGATAATTATAGTATTCTTCTAAGTTTTGAACGTAGTATCCTTCTACTAATTCTGGTTGGTATTTTAAGTTTTCTTTTGGTCCATCACATACACATTCAACCTTATCATTTACTATATACCATCCATTTTCTTTTTGTTTTAGGTTATAGTTTCGTTTTAATTCTTCTAGTCCAATGTCAGTTACAGCTATATCAAGATCTCCTGCGTCTGGAAATAAATCTCTTAATACAAGTGCACTACTTGATAGTATCCAGAATTCTTCTTTGTTGATTTTAAGTGAGTTTAATAGTTTTAGTAATTCTTCTTTATTCATTCTCATAATAAAACCTCCTACTACAATTTTATCATATATAAAGAAAATACAGATATAAAATCTGTTAATCTTTTCTAAATGGATGTTTAATTTTATTTTTGATTGTTGTTGTAATTAAATCCATTACTTTTTCGTATATACTTTCAGCTTTTTCTAAATCTATTTTTAACTCATTCATTAAATCATTTACTATTTTATCTTTATTTTTTTTATCTATTATAAAATAGTTTTCAAATATATTATTTATCAATATTGCGGTATTTTTATCTATATTTAGTTTTTCTATTAATTTATTTATAAATTTTTCTTTATTCATTTTCTTCACCATACATTTTTCCATTTGAGTCTTTTTGAATTTCATATCCGTATTCAAATATATATGATAATGCATATAAGAATAATATTTCTACTATATCAAAAATTTCTAGTCCAAATGAGAAGTCTTCTCTTACAGCACGGTTTAATATTCCTTCTCCTATTCCTGATAGTATTATACATGCTATCATGAAGTAAGACATTTTTTTAATATGATTTACATTTTCTAGTGTGAAAGGTGTATCACCCTTATTGATATTATCAAATAGTTCTTCTAAGTGTTTTAATAGCATTGAAAGTATTACTAGGAATGCTACTAGTGTTGTGAATCCTAATTCTATTTTTACTATTGATTGTGTTTTATTGTTTTTCAATATTTCCTTTAATTCTTCTATGCCTCTATTATCTACATCTGTTACTGTTGTATGTCCTTTGTATGTAATGTTTATTTTGTCATTGTGTTCCACTAATTGTATATTTTTATTATTTGAAATAATCATGTTGTCTTTTACATCAACGTTAGATAAAAATATTGGAATTATAACCATTGCGATTAATACAAATGGAATTGCTACTTTAACTACTATTCCTGCTATTTTACCTATAAGTGATAATATTTTTGTAAGTGTTTTCATTTTCTTTTGTTTAACACTCTCTAATTTAACTACATTCATTTTAACTTCTTCATCAAATGAATTAAAGTCTTCAATTTTTTCACTTAGTAAATCATTAATTTTACAGTTGAATATCTTACATAATATTAATATATTATTCATTTCCGGATATGCAACACCTGACTCCCATTTAGATACAGATTGTCTTGAAACACCAACACGTTCGCTTAGTTCTTCTTGGGATAGTTTTTTTGATTTTCTTAAGTTTCTTAAATTGTCACCAAATTTCATCTGATTACTCCTCCTTTTCACAGTTAAAATTGTATGTTATTTTTTTATATTTTTCTATCAACTTATGGTTGCATTTTAAAAACTCACTAATATGTAAACCCATAGTAGCAAAATTATAGGTATTAATATTATAAATTTTTTCTTTTTTGTTTTATGGTGAAATATTATCATTCCAAAGAAGGCTCCTAGTGATCCTCCTAAGATTGCTAGAATAATTAATGTATTTTCACTTATTCTATATTTATGTTTTATTGATTTATATTTATCTATCCCATATATTATAAATGTAATTAAATTTATTGCAAGTAAGTAGTATATCATTTTACTTTATCCATTTCGTTAAAGAATTTTTCTTTATTAGTTGTTATATCATCCATTTTTTCTAGATAATCTATATAATCTTTATCTTCAAAATATATTTTTTTTACTGCATATCCGTTTCTTCCAAATTTTTTATTTAGAAATTCCACACATTCTTCATATACTTCTTTTTCTGAAAATTCAGGATGATGATTTTTTGTATATGAATAAGCTCTTTTTAAAGTTGCATCTACTGAGACATTTCTGTCTGCAGTTGAGACTATTTTCCCATATATATTTCTTGGATCAAACTCATTGGATGCTCTGTGGTCTTCTACTGCATCGTGCATTATTTTTATTTCTTCATCTGTGAAAAATTGTTTTAATTTATTATCATTTACTAGAATTTCAGCCGAAACTTTTTCATGATTTTTTGCATCTATATGATGTCCTATATCATGGTATGCAGCAACTGTATAAACCATTTCTTTATTTATATTTTCTAAATTTTCTGCTATATTCATACTTCTTTTTATAACATATTTTATGTGATTTATCCCATGCCCTTCTTCATTTTTTTCATATTCTTTAAATATTACATTTTCTATGTAATTCATCAATTTTTCTCTCACGATATCACCATATTTATTATAGCATAAAAGGCAGATTTTTATCTGTCTAATTTACTTTTATATCTCCTACATTATTTTCTATTTTTAATGTTACTTCTGCATTTATATTATTCTCTCTTATTTTTACTTCTCCAACATCTGAATCTGCATCAATACGTATATCATTTGTTTTTTCTATTTTAATGCTTCCTACGTCTGTAGTTATTAATGAATCTTTTGTAATATTTAAGTTTTGTATTTTTACATCTCCTGCATTTGAGTCAACTTTTACATATTCATTAATTTCTGTTATTTTTACATCTCCATAGTTGTTTTTTACATCAATACTATTTACTTTTATAATTTTAACGTCTCCAGCTGATTCTTTTATAGTACCCTCATTTATTTCATTAATTTCTATATCTCCATAGTTATTATCTATATTTATTATGTTAGCTTTTTCTATTTTGATATCTCCTGCATCTTCTTTAATATTAAGATTTAATTTTTCAAATGATTCGATTTCAACATCTCCATAGTTATTATCTATTTTTATTTCTTTTTCATAGTTTTCTGGTATATATAGTTCTACTTTTGAAATCTTATTATTTATGCATATACCAATACATTTATCTTGTTTAACTTCTATATTTAATTCTGTTTCATTATCAATTACATTTGCATGGTTCTTTTCTGCATACACTTTTAAGTATATATCTTCATTTTCTGATTTTTTAATATATACGTCTGCAGCATCTGTTTTAATATTGATTTTATCATATGTATTTTTATATGTTTCTTCTATTTGTAGTTCTTCTACTCTTTGAGTAAAGAATGTTCTGAAGTTAAGACTAAATTTTTTATTCATCATAAAAATCATAAATGTAGTTAATACAACTATAGTTAACGATAATAATATTATTAAAAATATTGTTGATTTATTATTCTTCATTTTTTTCTCCTTTTACATCTATTAATAGTTTAACTATTTCTTTTACTAATTCAGCTATTATAAAAATAATCCAAGTTATATGCCATGCCATTGTTGTGAAACTTACAAATAGATAAATAATAAGTGCGAATATATCGATTATTTTATTTATGCTTTTCATTCTTGTATTTGTTTCTTCTTTTTCTTTTTCTATTTTATCTTTTTTATATACCATACATGTATATATTATCTTATATGTTGCAAGTCCACATAGTAGTATAAATATAGCTGCTGCAAGTATTGGATTCATAAATAATACTGGTATTGATATCATAATCCATACTAAAGCTATAAAGTAGAATAACACCCCTGCTGCAATTCCTTGTGCTCTTTCTTGTTTTATTTCTTGTTTGTTCAAAGGTTGTTCTTTTTCTGTTTCCTTCTTTTCTCCTGTTAATAATTCATCTGCTGTTATTTCATATAGTTCACATAATGGTTTAATTTTGTCAAAGTCTGGAGTTGACTGATTTGTTTCCCATTTAGATATTGTTTGTCTTGTAACATTTAATTTATCTGCTACTTCTTCTTGGGATAAATTTTTTCCTTTCCTTAATTCGTATAGTTTTTCTCCTATATTCATTTTTCTCACCTCACACAAAAATTATATAGTTTTTATCAGTTGCATTCTACCATTTTTAATTGGAAATTTGTCAACTCACGTTAACATTAGCCTATTTTTAGTATAAAAATTGCTACAAGAATGTAAATAAGTATTTGAACTAGTAATGAAATTATTGATTTTGATTTATGTGTTACTAATTTATCTATATATTTTTCATTATGTTTTTTTATCGCTTTTATTTTAATTTTATCTAATTCTATACATATTGCATTTGAAAATGTCATATATAATACTCTATTAATTACTATATAAAATGTTATGTTAATTACTGCTAACAAAGTACATAGTGTTCCTATTGATAAAAAAGCATCCGTTATTTTCATTTCAAACATAAATATTATATATGAAAGTATACTTATTATTGTTCCTATTAATAAATGGTTTCTATATGAAAAATAAAGTGGTCCTAATAATAGATTTAAGTATTTCTTTTCATTATGATTCATTGATTCGAATTCATCGTTATATATTCTAATTTCTGTATATTTATCTTCTTTTTTGAATCTTTCTATTTGTTCTCCGTTTTCCATATAACCGCATTTTAGGCATATTCCTTTGTCTAATTCTATATTACATCTTGGGCACTTCATACTATCACCATAATAAGTATATCATTTTTAAAAAAAATAAAAAAGTGGATTTCTCCACTTTATTACTACTTAATTTCAATTTGTTTTGTTTCTGAAATTTCTTTTTGTTCTTCTTTTTTAGGAATATCTATTTTTAACATTCCGTTTTTAAATTCTGCATCGATATCTTCTTCTTTAATATTATCTCCAACGAAGAACGATCTTGTACATTCTCCATAGAATCTTTCTTTATGTACATATTTTTCTTCTTCTTCGTCAATATTATTTTCTTGTTTACCTGTTATTGTTAAGTATCCATTATTTAATTCTAGCTTAATGTTTTCTTTTTCGAATCCAGGTAAGTCCATTTCAATTACATATTTATCTTTTTTTTCTTTAATATCTGTTTTCATAAAATTCTTTTCTTTTTTAGTGAAGAAGTTATCATCAAAAAAATCATCGAACAAATCAAAATTTCTTCTTGGTACTAACATCATATAAATCATCTTCCTTTCTTTTTTGTATTACGACAAATATAATCTTAATACCTGTAGTTTTCTTACTACATGATAAGTATATCACTATTTTTAGCACTTGTCAAGTATGAGTGCTAAAAAATATTTTAGGTTTTTGTCTATACATTTTTAATTATTTCTCATATTCTGTTATAGTATGGGAGGATTATATGATTAATAAAGTTTTGTCGCTTGATCCTATTATTCAGGCTTTAATTGCGACTATTTTTACTTGGAGTATTACTGCGCTTGGTGCTGCTTTAGTTTATTTTTTTAAGAAGATTAATAAAACTTTAATGGATGGAATGTTAGGGTTTGCTGGTGGGGTTATGATTGCTGCTTCGTTTTTTTCTCTTATTTCTCCTGCAATTGATATGGCTAATAGTCTTAATTTAATTCCGTGGTTAGTTGTTTTTATAGGGTTCTTTTTTGGTGGTGTTTTATTATTCATTGGTGATAAGGTATATGATATATATTTAAAAAGAAATCCAAGACGTGATAATCTTACTCCTCATGAGAATATGAAAAGATGTTTTATGTTGATTTCTTCTATTACTCTTCATAATATTCCTGAGGGTATGGCTGTTGGTGTTGCTTTTGGTAGTGTTGTTTATGGTATTGAGGGAGCAACTCTTGCTGCTGCTTGGACTTTAGCTCTTGGTATTGGTTTACAGAATTTTCCTGAGGGTACTGCTGTTAGTATGCCTTTAAGACGTGAAGGTTTTAGTTTAAATAAGTCATTCTTTTTAGGTCAATTGAGTGGTATTGTTGAACCTATTGCTGGTGTTATTGGAGCAATTCTTGTTATAAAGGTTAGATTTTTACTTCCATTTTTATTATCTTTTGCTGCAGGTGCTATGATATATGTAGTGGTAGAAGAATTAATTCCTGAGAGTCAAACTAATAAAAAAAAGGACCTTATGGCCCTATTTACTCTTATTGGTTTTTCAGTTATGATGATTTTAGATATTGCGTTAGGGTAATATCTTTTTTAGTCTTTCTTAAATGGATTTAATCCTTTTATTGAATCAATTTTATCTTTTAGAAAATTTCCTACTCCATCTACTTTTTCATCTACTACTTTTATTTTTTCTTCTACGAAGTCTAATTTTTCTCTTGTAGGTTTTACTATTTTATTATTAATTTTTATACCAATAAATAATACTATTCCTACTATAATGGCAATTTTCAATATTTTTAAAAATGTTTTAAAATTCTTATTTTTAATTCTTTTCTTTTCTTGATTTTCTAAGAATTCAACTTTTTTTGTTAATTCATCTATTTTCAATAATAATTCTTCCATAACTACTCCTTACGAAAAAAGAATCAAATGATTCTTATCTGAATAAAAATTTTCCAATGAATATTAATGCGCATGCACCAACAACTGATACTAGTATTGTTCCTATCATTCCTGATCCTGATATTCCGAATACTCCAAGAATTACTGGTCCAAGGAATCCGCCGATAACACCTATAATGATGTTTCTTAAAAGTCCGCCTTTACTTCCCATGATTTTACTAGCAATCCATCCAGCAATGGCACCAATTATTAGACTTACTATTAATTCTGTTAAAGTCATTCCAAACATATTCATACCTCCTGCTTTGATTATAGCATATTTTTTTAATAAAAAAAAGAGATTTCTCTCTTAACTATTTAATACATTTGTTAATGTTTCTTTTATCTGAGTTTTCTCTACATTCTTCACATTATACCAACCATATTTTGTCATTTCATCATATGTGTTTGCTTGATGTGTTAATGTTTCTGATAAGCATTCTTTTAATAAATTTCTTATATCTTCGTTAGAACTTTCTAGTGTACCGTGAACATATACTTCTACCGTACTTTTTAATACTAGTAAATAGTTATCCATTAATAGTTGATCAGACATTTGCGATACCCTCCAATTTACTTATTAAATTTTCTTTTGTTTTAGTATGTTCACTTAGTTCTGTTTGTAAGAAATTCTTTAATCTTTCATCTTCAATATTTTTAATTGTTTGTTCTAAAATTTTTATTATGTTACTTTCATGTCCTACGGCATCTTCTACATACGCCAATTCTTTTTGTGTCATATTATTCCTCCCATAATTATTATGGGTTGTTTTTATATTTTTAAACATTTAATTAAAATTATATTTTATTACTTTTTCCAATGTTGCACCTTGAGCATAATGTTTGTAGATTACTTATTTCTGTTTTTCCTCCTTTTGACACTGGAATGATGTGATCTACTTGTAATTTTGCACCATCTTTAGCAGTCATTCCACATATTTGACATTTATAATTATCTCTTTTTAAAACGTCATATCTTAGACTTTCACTCATCTTTGCCCTTTCAATTCTTGATGATATTTCTAATATTTTATTTTGTTTTTTTAATTCTAGATATTCATTTATTATTTTTGAGAACTTTTCTTTATCATATTTCTTATATATTTTCTCCTTTACATTTCCTTTAGGACTTTTATAATTTATATATATTACAACTTTAAAATCTATATCTGGATTTTTTTTATTTTCATTATATATTTTCCATTGATTATCCATATATATTTTGGGTTTCATTTTTATTTTTTTTGATTCTTCTACATTAATATATTTTTTTAATTCTTCATATTCTTTTTCATATTGTTTATATTTTTTATTTAATTCATCATATTTTATTTTATAATTTTTTAAATTGTCATATTTTTTATCAATTGTCATTAGTAGATAGTCATCTATATTGCATGTTTTTAAGTTACTTTTGTAGTTAACTTGGTATTGATCATAAAATATTTCCAATGGTTCAATATTATATTTATTATTTATTAATTGTATGTTTTTAGATAAATCTATTTTTTTAAATTTCTTTTCAATATTTTTTTCTTTTGCCAATTTTATTCTTTTAATTATATATATTAGTATTACTAATAGTACTATTATGAATGATATTATAACTATTAATGATATTATTGTTTTATAATTTTTCATTATGAAATTTATTATACTAAATATAATTCCTAATACTACTAAACATATTATTCCTTCTATGTCAAGTTCATAATTATTGTAATATTTTCTTCTATGATTTTTGCTTTTTCTTCTATAGTATTTCACTTACATCAACCTTCCTACAAAAAAAGCTAATACAAAAACATTTAAAGTCTGTACTAGCCCTTTATTTTTTAGTTTAAATTTAGATTTTCAATACTTATATCATTTTTAGTAATTGTTTTAAGTATCTTATTTTGTTTTTTATCTTTAACATTTGTTGCGTGTTTTATTACTGTTTTTTCATATATGTTTCTTACAAATCTTGCATTACCAAAGTTCTTTGTGTTTCTATTTTCATTTATTACTTCTTCTAAATATTTAATTGCTTCGTCTTCAACAATAAATCCATTCTTTGTTGCGAAGTTATTAAATATTTTTATTAATTCTTCTGTTGTATAGTCATCAAATTCTAGTGTGTATCCTATTCTTGATACTATACCTGAGTTTGAATCTAGGAAGTCTTGCATTTCTTTAGTATATCCCGCAAATATTACTACTAATTTATCTCTATAGTTTTCCATTGCCTGTATTAGTGTTGCGATTGCTTCTGCATTGTATGAATTTTCTCCTTTTACGGCTAATGAATATGCTTCATCAATGAATAACACTCCATTTAAACTTTTATTTATTACATCCATTGTTTTAGGAGCAGTTTGTCCTACATATTGTCCTACTAGGTCTTTACTTGATACTTCTATTAGTTTGTTTTCTTTTATATATCCTAGGTTATATAGAATGTTTGATATGATTCTTGCGATTGTTGTTTTTCCTGTTCCTGGATTACCTAGAAATACCATGTGTAAGTTCATATCTTTTATTGTAAGATTTTTTGCTTTTTCTTTTAGGTTAATTACGTCTACTAAATCATATAGAACCTTTTTTACTTTTTCTAATCCAACTAATTCATTTAAGTCTTTGAAGATTTCTTCCATTGTTTTCTTTTCTTCTATTTTAGGTAGTTCTTTATTGAATGAAATATATTTTATTAAGTTATTTCTATATTCTACATAGTTATCGTTTTTATATGTTTTTGTTATATAGTCTAATAATTCAGGTTTCTTTTCATCTTCAATATTTATATTCTTTAATACATATTCATATATATCTTGAATGTCTGGATTTGTTCCTATAATATTAAAGTTAAAGTATTTGTTTTTTATACTTTCTCTGCCTAAGAAAAAGTTTGTTAATTCTTCTTTTGTTCCTATTACTAGAGTTGTTGTTTTTTCTTCTTTTTCAAGAAATTCTTCTAAGTTATTGAATAGTTTTGTTTGTTCTGATGTTTCTATGTTATTTATTCCTTTTAGGTTTGTTATTGTTATAAATCCATAGTCATAGTTAATGTCTTTTTCTAAATTAATTAATGATATTTCTTTTTTGTTATTGTTTTTAATATAGTTAAAGTTTATTGATGCTTGTTCTAATATATTAATTAATTCTTCTTTTGTTTCTTTGTTATTAACTTCTATTAATATATTGAATGGAATATAATTTGTTTCTAGTTTTTCATTATATTTCCTCATATATTCTATTATTTTTTTTAGTAATTCTTTTGATTCATCTTTTATATATAGTTTGTTTATTTTACAAATGAGAGTAGTCATTATATTTTGACTACTCTCTTCAATTTTTTTATTTTCTTCTTTTGGTGTTTCTACTCCAAAGAAGTCTTTATATATATCTTTAAAATAGTCAGTATTCATTATTTTTCAATATGGATTTCAAGCATTTTATCTTTAAGTTCTTTTTCAATTGATTCAAGTTCTTTTTCTGCTTCTTGACGCTTGATTCTTCCATTTTTATGAATCTCAATTACTTTATCTAATGTTTCAATTAAGTCTGCATTTGTTTTCTTGATTGTTTCGATATTAACAATAGCTTTTTCTGATTCTTCCGCAATGTCTATTGATCCTTGTTTTAGTGTTTCACTATTTTTAACAAGCATTTCATTAGTTAATTTAGATACATCTTGTTGTGTTTTTAATGCTTTTTTAGCGTTATTTATTCCTAATGCAAGAACCATTTGATTTTTCCATAATGGAATTGTATTTGTAATTGAACTTTGAATTTTTTCTACTAGTTCTGCTTCATTGTTTTGAAGTAGTCTAATTTGTGGAGCCATTTGAATTGAAATAATTCTTGTTGTTTTTAAGTCATAGATTTTCTTTTCAAATCTATTTATCATATTCTCCATATCATTTACTTTTTGAACATCTAATTGTTCTCCTGATTTCTTAGCAGTCTCTTGTAATTCTGGTAATACTTTATTTCTTAATTCATCTAGTTTTCTTTCACCAGCAATTATATATAATGATATTTCTTTGAAGTATTCTAAGTTTTTTTCATACATTGTATCAAAGATACTGATATCTTTTAACATTTGTAGTTTATCTTTTTCTAGTCCATTTTCAATTGTATCAATGTTTTTTTCAATTTTACTATATTTAGCAATAGCAAAGTCTACTTCTTTTTTAGCGTTACTAAATAGTTTTGCGAAGAATCCTCTATTTCCACCTGATACGTCTTTATCGAATGCTTTTATTTGGCTAACTAAGTCAGCTAATAAATCTCCTGTTGGGCCTATGTTTTTTGTTTTAACATCTTCTAAGATACTATCTGAAAATTGTGAGATTTTTTCTTGTGCAGCAGTTCCATATTGAATTACTTGTGTTGTGTCTGTTACATCTATTTTACTATTAAATTCATCTATAGCTTTTTGTTCTTCTTTTGTTAAATTATCATAATTAAGTGAATTTTCTATTTTTTCTTCTGTTACTTTTTCACTTGTTAAATTTTCTATGCTTTCATCTTCTAATTTTTTTTCTACTTTTAATTCTAATCCTTCCATATTTCCTCCTAATTATTTTTTAAATAATCAATTAATTTATTATATGTATCCATTTTTAAGCTTGATACTGTACTTTTTATTGTTTGTGGTACTCCTATTCCAATATTTGATACATCATATGTTCCACCTGTTATACCAGTTCTAAATCCGTATTTTTCCCAAGCAATTTGTCCGATTTCTGGGTCATTTAATGCTTCATATAATAGTTTTCCATTTTCTGTGAATGCTGCAAAGCAGTGTGAGTTCCATATTGTTGGTGTTGGATATAATATTCTTATATCATCTTTTACTTGATTGAATGCATCAGATGATGAGTTTGCGAAGTCAATTATACTTTTTTCGTAGTCAACAATCATTGGTTCTCCACCCATACCTGTTTTTAAATATTTTTCAAATAAATCAGCTGGTGTATTGTTCATATATCCTGATTTAATATAGAAGTCTTTTAATTTTGGTAGGTTTTTTTCTACGTTTTCATTTGTTACTTGAGCTTCACTTAATATTGATAAAAGTAATCCGTAATAGGTTGCTCCTGGAGATGATGTTACTGGGTCAGTTGATGCGATATTTATTTGTCCATATAAGTTTAATCCTATGTCTTTCCATTTTTTTCCTTCTAGTATATATGTTATAAGTTTATCCATATCTGTTATATAGTATACACCATCTGTTTCTGTAACTATTTTTTCTTTTATAAGAGCATCTACTACTTCTCCCCAGCTATATATTACTATTGGAGTATTAAGTGTTAGACCTCCATCTAATACTGTATATCTATCTGCTTCTCCAAGTTCTTTATTTGGAGCTAGTTTATAGTAGTCATAGAATCTTTGATCTGATGTGAATAATGCATCGTATTTTGATACACCTGTTGAACTAATTTCAAAGTCTGTCGCATGTTTAATACTTTCAACTATTTTTTGGTCACCCAATCCTACACTTTCTCTTATTAATGGTCTTGTAATAGTTTTTCCATTACTCCATGTATCGTATACTACTTCTAGTTTGTATTTTTTTTCTAGTATTTTTTTAATATCTTCATCAGCAAGGAAGTCTTCTTTTCCTCCCCCTGTTGCGACATAGACTGTTGTTAAGTGTTTTGATAAAGTTATTCCTTTTTCATCTTTCATGTATTTTAATAAGATTATTAGTCCTATTAATATTACAAATAAAATTATACCTATAATTGTTTTTTTATTTTTCATCTTGCACCTCATTCTTTATGATATTGTCTTCTACTATTCCATCTGCTTTCATCATTAATTCATATACTTTCATGTCAGCGTCTGTATCCATTATATCTCTTTGATATAAATTTGATAGTATTGTTTTAAATGCTTTATTTGTATCTTTTATTAAGTTTTGTGCTTTTGTCATGAATGATTTTTCATCTTTTGACGTTAGTCTTGTATTTTCAATTTCGTCATATCTTGAAATTATTTTTATTAATACTGGCAAGTAGTAGTCAAAGAAGTTGTTTAGGCTTTTTTCCTTCTTTGGATTCTTTTCTACTTCTTCTAGTATTTTATTTATTGTTTCATTTATCTCTTTTAAGTTTTGTTTTGTTTCTGTGTTTTCTACTTTTGGAATTAAGTTTTTAATTTGCTTTTGTTCTTTTCGTGCTTCTAATACTTTTTGATATAGTGATTTATTTGTATTTTTTAATTTATCTTTTGTTTTAACTCCTGAGAACATTAATTCTGAAGCAACAAATGCACATCCTCCTATTACTAGGGATGGAGCCAAAGCAACTGATAATCCTATATATGGTATTGCGAAAAATGTACTTCCTAATATAGCTGAAGTTATATCTTTATTTTTCATTAGTTATAACTCCTTACTTCCTTGAATGCTCTTGTTAGTCCTTTTTTACCATCAAATATTTTTCCGTTTGTTAATTCAGCTATTTCTTTTAGTTGTTTTTCACTTGATGAACCAAATGTAATACTATATACAGGAATATTTTTATCTGTAGTGTTGTAGTAATTCTTTAGTTCTTTAAATGTTCCATTGTTGGATGCTCCATCTGTCATTAGAATTACTGTTTTTGTATAATCGTCTTTTTCATTTTCTAGAATTTTTAGTGCTTGTATACTTGGGTCATATATATTTGTTGTTCCATTTGCTTCTAGATTATCTATTATTTTTATTACGTCTTTTGTATTATTTCCTAGTTTTGTTTCATATATTGTATCTACATCTCCATTGAATGTTATTACTGTAATTTTGTCTGTATCTGAGAATTGTATTTTATCAATTGAAGCTTTTTCATAATCAAGTATATAGTTCATTGCTTCTTGTAATTCTTCTAGTCCACTACCTGACATACTTCCTGATATGTCTAGACAGAATACTACATGTGTCGGTTTTCTTAACATTTCTATATAAAGATTTAATGCTTCTGTCATTACTGTTTTGCTTGGATATTTCATATCTTTTAGATATTTTGAAGTATCTATTCCCCATTCTTTATTGAATGTATTTGAATCTGTATCTTTTTTAATTCCACCAAACCATGATCTATATCCTTTTTGTTCTAATAATTTTGTTATTTCATCGCTTCTTAGATAATTTTGAATTTTATCGAATTGTTCTTTTGTTTTTTCATCTTTTGAATCGTTATTTATATATGCGAATGGCATATCATTTATAGCGACTCCATCTGTTGGATATATTAAGTATAGAGGTTCTTTATTTTCACTTACTAGTTTTTTATTTAGTTCTATTAATGAACTTTCATAGTTTATCATTGCGTTATAGTTACCTTTTTCATACATTTCTACTAGGTAATCCTCGTTTCCAGATACTCTTTCAACTCCTTTAAAGAATTCTTTTAAGTCTTTTTGAAGGTTTTCATCTTTTAACATTTCACTTGTTAATACTTCTGGATTTCCTGCAAGACTATTTAAAAAGTTAAAGTAAGCTGTTGCGCCTGTATTTGTTTGTGTAACTGAAGACATTACATATTTTAGTTTTCCTTCTTTTATTGCGTTTAATATATCTTTGTTTTTTACTTCTTTATCTACAAATCCTAATTCTTTAGCTTTAGATTTTTCTATAGCCATTACTACTGGGTCTATTACTATTGATTTACTATCTTTTATTAAGTTTTGATTTTCTAACATATATAACCAAATTGAGTTTGAAATCCATACTGCGTCATAGTCTTTACTATCACTATTTAGAATATCTACTATTTCTAGATCTCCATAGTGTTCTATTTCAATATTTATTTTATTTTGTTTTCCGAATTTTTTTATTTCTTGGTCTAATGCACTTGTTGATGTTGATGATATTATTGTGAATGTATCTTTTGATTTTGTTGGTTTTTGTTTTTCTTCTTCTGAATCACATGAATTAATTAGTATTAATCCTATTACTAATATAAATATCCATTTTACAATTTTTGGGTTATTTTTTTTCATTATATCGCCTCTTTTACATTAATTAATATATCATAAATTATGGTATTTTACAAGGATTCATTATATTGTTTATTCTCTTATTTTCTGTTATAATATTGTTGAAATTTTCAGGTGGTTTTATGGATTTAAAAAAAATTAATGTAAGTAAGGTATGTGCAGTTTTATCTGGCGGTGTTCTTTTAGTTACTGGTATTCAAAATATGAGGTATTCTGATGTTAGAAAATTATCTGATAAAGTTAATGGTATAAGGTTGGAACATGATGATTTTGGTAATTTTCATCCTAATTTAAATAGTGCCTATTCTAAGTTAGTTTATTATACTCGTGATGTTTCTCTTGATAAGGAGTATTTCAATGATGAAATTGATTATAAAGTTCGTAATTTTATTCCTTCTTTATCAAATGATTTGGTTAGTTATACTTTTTATGATGATTATATTCTAATTAAGCTATTTAATGATGATAATACATTATATAGTGAGTGCCATTATAATAATGATGGTAGTTATCATATTAAGTGTGAAAAAGATTTTAATGCAAATACTGATAATTATATTACTTATAATTTTTCTAATGATGGTATTTTAGTTGATTCTTATGTTGATGATTATAAGTTTGAATATATTGATGGAAATATTGGTGATTATAATATATCTAAAAAAAATTCTTTTAGAAAAGAATTATATATAAATAAAATAAGTAGAATGTAATCTACTTATTTTTTTAATACTTTTTTATGCCATACTTTTTTTCCACATTTTGGGCATATCATTTTTCTTGATCTACACATATGTTGTGCCCATAGAATATTTTGATATGTTGGAACATATTTATGATGACAATTTTGACATTCATAGTATCCAGCTATTTGTTCTATTCTTAAAGCTAATCCCATTCCTGTTGCGAATATAATACTTGCGATTGTAATTATTATTGCTGCTGGTAATTTTGATATTTCTAGTGTTCCTACTAAAAGAATTGATCCTAATAATACTACTGTTGAAACTATTCCAATGAATATTTCTAAAGTTAATAATTGTTTATCTCTTTCTTCTTTTTGTCTTGTCATTTCTAATAGGTTTTGTTCTAACATTTTTTCATTATTTTTCATATCTACCACCTCACCACTGAATAAATCATTAATAGTTATATTTAATATTTTACATATTTCTGGGATTGTTCCTACATCTGGCATACATACACCGTTTTCCCATTTTGATACTGCTCTATCTGTTATGTTTAATTTTTCTGCAAATTCTGATTGTGTTAGTTTTTTTTCTTTTCTTTTTTCTTGTATGAATTTTCCTATTTTAATTTGATCCATATGGTTTCTCCTTTCTGGTATTAATGATACTATAGTTTTAGTTTTTTTAACACGAACTGGTGGTAGAGTTTAGTGATGATGGTGATGATGTTCTTTATGCTCTATTTTACATGTTTTATTTTCACATGCTTCTTCTTCAAGTTCTAGTTCTATTGTTGAATGGCATATACCATGTTCCTCTAGTTCTTCTTTTATTTGTTTTTTTATTTCTGGGTCATATTTTTTTACTTGTGCGTGTAAAGTTATAAAGTTATTAAATCCATCTATACTTCTAATATGTATATGGTGTATATCTAATACACCTTTTATTCCTTTTAAGTGATGTTTTATTTCTTCTAAGTCTATGTTGTTTGGAGTTTTTTCTAGGAATAAGTCTAAGACTTCTTTTATATTTCTAGCTGTATGTCTTAATATGAATAGAGCTACTCCTATTGATAATATTGCGTCTATATATGTTATATTTGTAAATTTTATTAGAATTGCTCCTATTAATACTACAATCCATCCTAATACGTCTTCTAACATATGTAGATTAACTGATTTTTGATTTAGTGAATCTCCTTCTTTTGTTGCCATAGTGGCTAATGTATTTACTATTACTCCAATTATAGAGATTATAATCATTCCATTATAGTTTAATTCTTGTGGATTAATTAGTCTTTTTACTGCTTCATATATTACAAATATTGATCCTGTTAATAATATTGTTGATGTTATTATACTTCCAATTACTGAATATCTAATATATCCATATGTATAAATATTGTCTGGTTTTTTCTTGCTTTTCTTTTCTAGTATGTATGATAGTCCAATACTCATTGCGTCTCCTATATCATGAACCGAGTCTGATAGTATTGCGATACTTCCTGTTATTATTCCTCCAATGCATTCAAATATTGAGAATGATAGATTTAATAAGAAAGCTATTAAAATGTTTTTTTCTGTTTTCATAAATCCTCCTTATACTCCATGATTATACGGTAAATCATCAAATTCTATTAGTTCTATGTTTTTTAATTCTTGATTATCAAATGTTAATTTGAATACTTCTGGTGCGTTTAGTCTTTTATTGTATAATGTTTTTCCATTGTATTCTACTTCTAATCTTTCTTCTGATATGTGTATTAATTTACAGTATTTTAATAAGTATGATGTTATTGCGTATCCATGTGTGAAAATTGCAATTCTTTTGTTTTGATTTTTATTTAATATTTCATCTATTACTTCACTAAATCTATTTCTTACCTCTCTCATTGATTCTCCACCAATTGTTTTATAATCAATGTCTTTATATTGTCTTATAAACCAATCTGGTACTTCTTTATCATTTATTATTCCTACTCTTCTTTCATCTAGTCTTTCGTCTATATGTGCTTTTAAGTTTTGACTTTCCATCATGTATTTAGCAGTTGCAAGTGTTCTTACACAGTTACTAGTATATAGTACGTCAATATTTTGTAGTTCTTGTTCTTTACTAAGTATTTCAGCTCTTTTTTCTCCTTCAGAACTTAGTATTATTTTTTCTTCTCTTATTATTCTAGGTTGTGTTGTATTATATGTTTCTATATCATCTCTTTTCATCCTTACTGAATGTCTTATTAAATATAATGTTGTCATATTATCACCCTTTTAATTATAACAAAAAACCTAGTTTTTAACTAGGTTTACATATCTTAATTTTTTTATTTTACATTTATATTGACTGGTATAATTTTTTTATATTATAATTAATTTGAAAAAGGGAACAATTATTTTTTATATTATGTTTTACTTTTTCTAGTTATTTGAGTTTGGTTTTGATACTTGGCGGTAAGACTAAACTTTTGTCTATAAACGTTTGGACTAAAAAAAGGCATACTTTGTATGCTTTTTTATATGATTCTATGATTCCCTATTATATACATCTTTATAATTACTTATTACCCAATTATCATTTTCATTTATTAGTGTAGCTTCTACATTAAATGTTTCTGATGGGTTTAAGTCATTTGATACTGTTTTATAGTTTCCTTCTATTTTTATTTCTTTTTCTGTTTTAGTTATATTAGTTATATTGAAACTATTATTTTGATATTCTAGGTTACTGTTTTTTTGTTCAAAGCAGTATAGTTTGTTATTTCTTTCTTTAAATTTATCTATTAGGTTTTCTTCTATATATTTTTCTGATAGAAATGTTTTATATGAGTTTTTCATTTCTTCTATTGAGTTAAATGTTTTTGTATTTATATAGTATACTTCAAATACATCACTATAGTTTTTTTCTCCACAGTAATTTCCCGAATGTTTTTCAAATATTTTTGTGTAGTATTCTTCCATTTTAGATTGTACTATATTAGTTATTTCTTGTGTAATTTCTTGTTTTTCTATTTTTGGTTTTGTTAAGTATTTTGATGCAAATAAGCATATTATTATAAACGCAATTATAACTATTGTATTTACTATTATTAGTTCTATTTTATCTTTCATATTATTTTTCCTTTACTACTTCTTTTATTTTTTCATATATTTTTACCATTGCATATGTGTCTAATTCACAATATCTTAGTAATCTTTCTCTTATATATTCTTTTTCTTTTCCTGTTTTTCCTATTAGGTCTTCAAATGATGACATTGCTTCTACTCCATTATGTACTAGATCTAAGTTTTTATAGTTTAGTGATGGATCATCTGGAAATAGTGCTGGTAGAACATATTTTATTGAGTATGAACCGTGCATATCTTTTGTGTAGTATTTTTTTTGTTGAAATGGAACCATTAAGTCTTTTATGTTATCTCTTATATTTAATAAATGTTCACTTAAGTCTGGATATAGTTCTGATAGTTCTTGTATTACTCCTTTTTCAAATGTCATGTTATAAGCTAGTGTGGTTACATCTTTTGGTATATCTTTTACTAGTTGTTCAGCTAAAGCTCTTCTTGGATCTGTTCCTGCTTCAGCTAGGAATTCTTTATGTTTTAATTCTGAATCAATATAATGTAGTGAGTATTGAAATGGTATTCTTTTATATGGGCTTATATTATCATATAAAGGTATTGGTTGTTGAAATGTTTCAAAGTCTAAGAAGTATAATGGATATGTTAGTGTGTCTAAGAATTCTTTTAGTGATTCTTTATCTATATAGTCTTCTTTATTATATAATTCATATTCTACTACTTTTTTATAGTTTTCATTTATATCTGCATTTACTAAGTCTTTATAGTCATATAAACCTTCTCTATATAGTTTTAGTTTTGTTCTTGTCTGCATTCCTGCTATATCAAATATGTTTTTTTCTGGTAAGTGTCTTGTACAATATTTAAAGAATGGACAATCATATGGTTCAAAACAATTTTCATCTATGTCTTTTGGTTGTTCACTTTTTTCTAGATAATTATTTATTTCTTTTATATTTTTTTCTACATCATTTTGTAAGTCTTTTGCTTCTTTTGTTATATCTCGTATTTTAAATAATTGATCTAAATCTAAGTCTCCATTTCTTACATAGTCTCTATTAATATGTACTATACATACTTTAGTTACTTTTAGTCCTAGTTTAGTTAATACATAGTATTGATATGATGCGTCATTTATATAGATATCTTTTAGTTTTGTTGAACTTTTTACTTCATATATTTCATATGAGTTATTATTCTTTTTTAGTATATCAACACTACAGAAATTATTTTTATATGTGAATGATGCTTCTGTTATAATTATATCTTTATAGCTATCTATTGTATTCATAGTATCTTCTATCATTTGTGATAGATTTTCTCTATATTCTATATTTATATGACTTCCAAATAAATATCGAGCTACTTCATGGATAGCATTACCTGTTTCCATAATACTTTCATTATTTATTTCTTCTTTTTCTTCTGGTTTATGTTTTTCTAACCATAATATTTTTTTACATTGTAATCCTCTACAATATGACGATTTTGATAGATTCATATTTTACCACCTAGTATAATTATATATTTTTAAAGAAAAAAACTCAATATTATTGAGTTTTATATTGAGTTATTTTGCTCTCTTCAGGGGGTGGATATTAGCATAAAAATCGATGGTATAAAACCCAGTAAAATCAACGTTTTTCAAGACTCACAGTTTAAAAAAATACAATTCTACCCATCAAAATTTACTAAAATTGATGGGTGGCTGATGGGTAAAATGATAAAGAGAGGAATAAAAATGATAAGGAAAAATAGTTGTGGAAATATTACTGATGAAGAGTTTTTAAACATTATAATTCCATTTGATAAAAAAATGGATAAATATTTAATAAAGTATATGTATGAATATGTAGCACATTATTTGGCTGTAGGATATGAAATGAGTGCATTATGGGAATGTACTATAGAACAACAAGTTAATTCAGCTTTAACTAGATTTACCGATTCATTACTTGATGGAATATTTAATTATGATAAATTAGATAAAATATTAAAAGATAAATATAAGTTAAAGGTAGTCGATAGAAAAACATCACAAATGATTAAATTATAGAATAATAAAACTAGATGAAATCAATCATCTAGTTCTTTTTTATGCTATCATACCGTTATCGGTATGATATTCTTTAAAAATTACTTAATAAATCAATTAATCTAGTATTTTTATAAATGCTTTCCCTACCTACTTTCTCAAATTCTAGAAGTCCAGCATCAACTAAACTATTTAAGTATGTAGCAGCAGTTTGTCTTGTAACTCCACATCTATCTTCAATATAATTGATTCTAGTATATACTTCAAAGAATAAAGAATCTAATAATTCATCAGAATATATTTTAGGTAATTTAGTCATAAATTCTTCTTTATAAGATTCCATCTCTCCTTGAATTAGTTTAATTAATTCAATAGTATTTTTAGATGTTTCTTCTATTCCTTTTAAGATATAAATAATCCAATCTTCATAATTATTATTTTCTCTAAATTCAGTAAACAATTTATAGTATTGATCTTTATTTTTATTAATATAATTACTTAAATATAAAATAGGACTATCTAAAAGATTATTTAATACTAAATATAAAACATTTAATATTCTTCCAGTTCTTCCATTTCCATCATAAAATGGATGGATAGATTCAAATTGATAATGAATTAAAGCCATTTTAATTAATGGATCAACTTCATCATCATTCTCATTAATATAATCTTCAAGATTCTTTAATAAATCTCTAATTTCTTTTTCTTCTTGTGGTGGAGTATAAATTACTTCTCCAGTTTTACTATTAACTAATTTAGTTCCAGGATTCTTTCTTACACCAGCTTTATTGTGTTCAATCATTCCT
>Ga0256404_1004854_pt1 | contig 24604 bp, 14 predicted proteins | sample RumenRJG_01DNA_FD_185990 | JGI IMG/M metagenome (GOLD analysis project Ga0256404, IMG submission 185990) | Bovine rumen microbial communities from Lethbridge, Alberta, Canada - RJG_01 | ecosystem: Host-associated > Mammals > Digestive system > Stomach > Rumen | place: Canada: Alberta | collected... | reverse complement strand
GCCGATCGCCTGCCCCATGGAGAATCCCCCTTTCTTTCAATACAGCTGGAACTGGTCGAGCTTCGTCATCCACGCTTCGCCGAGGATGCCGAACGGCACGCCCCAGAACACGTGGACGACGGCTGTGCGGTCGAGGAACAGTCGTTCGAGGATCTCGAGCTTCCCCTTGTCCGCCTCGTTTTCCCAGCGCGGCAGGTACAGGAGGATCGTCTCGTCCTGCGTCTCGTAGTACGGCAGGGCATCTGGAAAGAGCTCTGTCAAAGCCTCATCGTAAAACAGCCGACCTACTGCGTTCTCTTCCTGACGCATAAGCAGGCGCGCAACCGTCGCCTGCTCGTCATCTGTCAGCGCTGCGAAGAGCTCCTGCACGCGCGCACCGTAGCGCCCGGCGAGCAACTCCTCCCTCCGCATGTCGATAGCGATGGACGTGCGGTCGATGCCACTCTGCCGGTCGAGGTAGGCGAGCAGGTGCAGCAGCACATTTTCGAAGGCGAGCGATTGCTCCTTCGGGAGTTCCGTTTCGAGCTTCGCCACGAGTGAAAAGATATTGGAGAAGCGCACGAGCGGATTGATGGTGCGTACGTCATCCGTCTCGCTGTCAAGCTCGATGGCCGCCGGGCAAACGGGGTCGTGCCAGTTGACGCGGAAGGTTTTTTTGAGCGCCAGTGTGCCGCCGCTCCAAAGCCAGGCCATCAGGACGCCCCCTCTCCGCTACGTTGTGCAATCCACGTGATGTACGGCGCACGGCGTTCAAGTGCCGCAAGGACGAAATTCGCGTAATCCGTCAGGAACATCGCCCGCGCTTCATCCGCGCAGATGAACGTCAAACGGATTGTCTGCCCGCCACGCGCGCGGCGGCGGAAGAGCTCCTGCGTCCGGTTGCGTCCGTACGCCATGCTACGCTCGTATCGATGCAGCACGGGCGCGTCTGCGTCCGCCTGCACGACGGAAAACGGCGCTTGCGTCAGTTGTTGCAACAGATAATCAAGCTGTGCGCGTGTGCAGAGCGTTCCTGAGGCGGCCGCACGTCCCTTGCTAAAGGCATTGGCGAACGTCACGCCATCCACCGTGCCCGAACGATGCCAACGGAAAAGCCCGCAGCGTTCGAGCGAAGCGTCATACCACTCGTTCGTCCCAGTCACGGTAATCTGGTTGTCCTGTTTCGCGACAGAACGGAGTCCCGTCAGCTGCTCGGGCAGCAAGAAATCCAGTTGCTCAGGTTGCTCACGCGTCCCCCGGTCTTCCGTCACATACGTGCGAACGCCGTGGACTTCATCTAGCGCTGGGCTTCTTCCCTGACGAACGCTCCCGTCCGCCTCTTTCCGCGTGCGCCACTCGAAATTCCAATATAGCATCTGATCTTGGAGCAAAATTCCTGCGAGGCCATTTTCCTTCAAGCAAAGGTTGGGCTCGGCCTCGTCTGTTGCGTCTGATCCTTCCCATTCGACCATCACCGCGCGCCGCGCCCACGGCGAAAAGATTACGGAGCGCGTCACACCATAGAGCTCTGCCGCTTCGATGAGCTGACGCTCCGCCTCGACGAAAAGCGACGCGAAACGGAAGCGATACGGCACTTTTACCGCGCCCCGCTGTCCCTCGTATGTCTTTTCATACACAAGCGTGCGAAACGTATCGTAGTCTGTCGCCAAAAAATACAGTGGCTGCTGCGGCAACTTTCCCTCGCGCAGCATCGGATAAAATCCAGCATCTGCCAGCGTCGTGCGCTCGGCGAGCGGCGCGAGCAGCGTCGTGACGTCCCACGACGCATCCCAATCCGCAGCGGCGGCCGCTTCCTCCTTCTCGAAGCGCTCGCGGCGTTCCTCCGTCAGGCGCGCGCCGTGCTCGATCGTCTCGGCGGCGATGCCGAGGAGCAGTTTCGCCGCATCGGAGACGTGCGCTGTCTCGATGAGCTTGCGCAGCGTTTCCGCGTCGCGCTGCTGTTTGTCTTTCAAGAGGTTGCGCAGTTTTTCTGCGTCCATCTTCCAATCTTCTTCCATACGCCCTCCCCCTGTCAGGCGAGCTCGACGTGCGAGCCGTTCAGCGAGGCCGTCCCCGAGGCGTCGAGCTTCAGCGCGCCGCCAGCGTGGAGGTTCGCCGCGCCGCCTGCACTCGCGTCGATCGTGCCGCCGCTCTTGATCTGGACGTTCTTGTCGAGCGCGATCTGCTGGCCGTCACGGCGCAGGTACGTTCCCGTGTCGTTCAGCACGATTTCGCTCGTGCCGCGTTCGAGCGCCATGCCCTGCTCGGTGAGCCGCAGGCGGTTCTTGCCAACGGTCATCACGATGTTTTTTTCATCCACATGAATCTTCGCGCCGTTCGCCTTGCCGACCGTCATGTCGATGTTCTTGTCGTCGAGCACGATGTTCGTGTCCGTCGACCAGAGCTCGAGCGACTTCGGCCGCCAGAATATGCGCTGCTTCGTGTTGTTGCCGATGTACTTCACGAGCGGGTCCTGGCATTCCTGCGGCAAAGGCTTCACACGCAGCTCCGTCGTGACGGCACGCAGCTCCGTCGTGACGTAGGCATCGCGGTCGGCGATGATGGCCTCGACGAGATCGCCAGGCTCCGGCAAAAAGACGATGCCTCCTTGCTGTCCCGCGTACGGCGGCCGGTATGGCAGCCAGAGCTTGCCCAGCGTGACGTCCGTGATGCCCTCGGTCTTGTCATTGAAATCGACAAGCACGCGCCCGCCGTGGAGCGGGTCTTTCACATTCACGACCTTGCCCGTGAGGCGCACGGCATGGAGCGCCGGCACGATGAGGCCACCGTCTTCCGCTTTCGTCACGCCCGTCATGTCGTACGTCACGCGGTCGCTGCCATGTACGCGCTCGATGGCGACGTGGTCGATGACATAGTGGCGGCCGCAGAGCTCGACGCGCTGGCCGAGCTCATACGCATACGCGCCGAGCGTGACGGATGCGCGCGGCACTGTCCCTTGCGCGACGCGCAAGCGGATGCAGTCGCGCCCCTCGATCCGCCGCTCCGGCCAGTCGCGCGATGCGCCGACGAAGAGTTTGCTATGCTGCTCGTTCGTATCGACACACCAGACATGCACGCCGGCCGCCGCCGCGAGACGGCAAGCAAATGCGAAGTCCGTCTCCTGCTGCAGGAGCAGGTACGGCAGTTTCCGTCCCTTGATTTCTGACGCGCACTCGATGGACACCTTCGCCTCGCCAAGCGACGCGAGCCCTTTCGCGCTCAAGACGTCGCCAAGCGTCTTCTTCGGGTCTTGGAACACGCGGCGCTGCACGGCGGTATCAGAAGCGAGCGTCGCGGACGTCGCCTCGACGGTGACATAGCAGCCGGAGACGCGCTGGGAACGCTCAACCGCCTCGATGCGCCCGACGAAGACGACGCGGTTTTGCGCTTCGTCCAGTACGCAGACGGGTTTCCCTGCCTGCTGGAACGCGCGCTCCGCGTCCTCCGTGCGCACGGAAATGCAAAAAGACAGCCGACTATGCGCCCCCGCACGCTTTTCGAGGCGGAACGACGCCAAGTGGCAGAATTCCCATCCGCGGATCAGCATCCAAGACGCCTCCTTTTCCTTTTTCGCTTCAGAAGATGTTGATGTTCTCCATGTTACCTGCGCGCTGCGTCAGCTTCACCATGTACTTGCTCGCACCGTCCTTGCCGTCCACCTTATGATTTTCTTCGTAATCGACGACGAACACCTTTTTGATCTCGTAACCGTGCTTGTCGTTGCTGCCCTCGAGCACCATTTCGACATTGACCTGGCGATACTCCGTATCGGCGTTCATATCCATCGCCCAACGCGCAAGCTTCTCCACCTGCGCACGGTTTTTGTCGTTGATCACGCCCTCGAGCTCGATGCGCGTGATCATACCCGTCGATTTCTCCACGACGTCATCATCAATCGTATCGAACTTGACGACGCATTTGTCCAACGTCTTCTGCAGTTCTCCGCTCTCCGGATCTGTCGGGAGCGCGCCAAGCACGATGGTGTCCTGTTCTCCGTTTTTCCCAACGACCGTGACTTTGCAATTCTTCATGATGCATTACTCCTTTGTATTCGTCGTGACGACGAGGTCTTCAATGACGGCTTCCGTATCGTCAAGCGTGATGCTGATACCCTTGTTCGACGTTTCCCCGATTGGCTTGAGGACGATGTCCTCATCTTTGCCCGGCAGCATGAGGTTCACCATTTCCTTGTGGCGGTTCGCGTCCTTCCACTTCGTCTTAAGCTCGTCGATTTTCTTCTGGAGCTCGCTCTCGGTCTTGCGCGTGCCGTTGTAGATGCAGCGCATGTAGTCCTCGACCATCTTGTGCTCGATAGGGACGTACTTCCCTTTCTCCTTCTTCAGCGTGTTCGCGCAGAGCACGTACGTGTGGATGAGCTCGCGCCCGTCGACTTCCAGCGCATCGCTCGAGAAAACGAAGCCGAAGCCCTCTTTCGTGATGGCCTTGCGGATGTCGTCGCCCCACTGATAGAGATTCTCGCGGTTGAATTTTGTCGCGAGTGCAATCGTGAGGCGCGGGTCGGCCGGCGTCACGCGGACGCAAGGAAGCCCCGTCTCGACGGGGAGGCCTTTCGATTCCAAAAATGCCGGCTGCTGGCTCGCGATCATGAGGCCGGCCGCAGGATAAGCGGCGTCGATGTAGATGGCGGGGATCATGATGTCCATGACATCCTCGGGATAGCCGAGCGAGGACAGCTTCTCCCGCTGCTCTTTCGTCGCGAGATGAATCTTGCGCTCGCGCACGATGGTGAAATTCGGATACGCGTAGCACGCATGGTCGTACGCGGGCTCGTTCAAGAACCAACGCTTGCGCTCGTCGATGTAGTCCGCCGTGATCGTGTTGAAGCCGTTCTTGTCGTTCCCCTTCAAGTTGAAAAACGTCATGATCTTCGCGTCGCCGAGGATGCTGATGGCCTTTTTCAGTTCGCCGACCGTCGTCAGCGTCTCTTCCTTTTTCTTCCCGCTCTCCGCTTCGGGGAGGCCGAAAATGTCATCATCGTCATCCTCGTCTTCGTCGTCAAAGCTCTCGGCGTCTTCCACGGCCGGGATAATGGCGAACCAGATTTTCTTGTCCTCGCGCTGCTGCTTGCCCATCCAGTTCGCATACTCGCGGAACGGCTCTTCCGCATTCAGCAGGAGGTCGCCGATCTTGCAGTTCGCGACGATGAGGCCGTCCGCGAGGCGACCGGAGAGGCCGCCCTTCACAGTCGCGTGGTCGAACAGCACTTTCACGCCGAGCAGCTTCTCGATGACGCTCGAGAGTTCCTCGACGAACGAGGCTTTCGCGTTCTTGTACAGCGCTTGATACGACTGGAGATTTTTCTCGACGGTATCCTTTTCTTCCTGCAGTTCCTCCAGATTCATGGGAAGCGTGGAGCCGTCTCCTTCGTTCGGCGCATAGACAGAGACGAGCATATTTCGCACGAAAGGATTCGCCTGGTCGCCTGCGTGCCTGTCATAGTTCGACTCGATGAGCGCCGCAACGGGACGGCCTGCGGCTCCTTCCTCGTCCTGCGATTTCGACGCGGCTGGAAGTTCGAGGTAGACGACGCGTCCGTCCTTGTCGAGTGAGGCCGTACGTGCCGGCGGGAGCGCCTGCACCGAGCCGTCCGCAGAGGATTCGATGGCTTTCAGCTGGCTGTCGATGTTCTTGAGCTTGCGTTCCGCGTCGTCGATGAGGAGCGGCAGCATGCCGACGACAGAATTCTTGATCGTGCGGTTGACTTTTTTCATGTCGCTCTTCAGCTGCTCGACGTACGGGCGCGTCGCTTCGCCGTCCCGCTTCGCCCGCTCGTAATCCTTGTAGCCCTCGCTGAGGCTCTTGCGCAAGCGGTACGCTTCTTTGATCTCGGCGGCGGGCGTCAGCATCTCGAGGATGGATTGGTCGTCGAATTCCAGATTGGATTTCCCGCTCGCACCTTTCTGCTCGTAGCATTGCTCGAGCATCTTGTAATATGCATGATCCGTGATCTTCATCGGACGAAGGTTGCTGCCCTCGGGCTTCTTCACCGTGTATACGGCGCTGCCGTCCGGCTTGAAGTATTCATAGATGTCCGGGGAAAATTTTTCGAGGAACTCCTGAAAGGTATGCACGGTGAGGTCTTCTTCGATCTTGCCGTTCAGCACGTCCGTGCGGTCATTGTGCTCAAGCAAGTAGCTGAGGTCACGCACGTCGTCATTGAATCGTTCGAACAAAATGGTCTTGTACGTATTTCCTTCCATGAATCATGCCTCCTGATCTTTCAGCGCAGAAAAATGAACATTCTCAAGCCCAGCGATGGCGAGCGTTTCTTTCAGATGCTCTGTGATGATGAGTTCCTTGTTCGTCACATCGCGCAAGCGGAAATATTGGAGCCGGCCGACGGCGGCGGGGTCGATGACGATGTCCGTCGCCGTGCGGATGACGTGGTGATCGTACGTGCGCTCTTCGTACGTGCTGCGCGCCGTGTCGAGCGCTTGGATGGCCGGCGGCAAAAGGAGCTCGTAGCGCTCCGAGATGCCGAGCTCCGCATCTTCGAGGTAGACGGGCTGACGCCAGAGGTCGTAGTCCTTGACGCCTGCGTCTGTGAGCGCCGCTGCCATGCGCGGCGAGGCGAGCGGGATCGCGCCATTCCCTGCCATGAGGAAATCGGGGGACAGCGTGCCGCTGTCTTCCGCGAGCGGCACGTGCAGCGGCTCGTGCGTGAGGAACTGCCATGCGTCCGCCGCGCACGCAGCGCGGATGGTCTCGATCTCCGGCCCGGGCGCGACGTAGTCCTCGACGCACGTCTCGGCGAACAGGATGTAAAATGCACTCAAATGACATCGCCTCCCTTTCGACTTTCCCATGCCCGGATGCGGCGGACAGCGACTTGGCGCGGGCTCTCGTAGGCGTGCTCGGGCTGGTCGCGCAGCCACGCGAGGATCGCATCATCGTAGGCAAGGAACATCATCGGCGTCTTGGTCGGCCACGGCGCGTCGTCCGTCAGCGCACAGGCATTCGCTTCCGTGATCTCAAGCGCGTCGAGCAGATCATCCGGCAGCGCATCGCCGTCGATGACGACGAACGACTGCGCATTGCCGACGCAAGAAATGATGTCGCGCATATCGGCCTCCGACAGCGGCAAGCGCTTCTCCTGCACGTCGGGACTCCATTGAAATTCAAGCGCCTGCCCGTCCGCGTCGCGTTCCGTCGCCTGGAAGCGCGTCGCGCGGCACGTCGTGACCGTGACGCGCTTGCCGTCCTCGCTCCCGCGCAGCACGCCGAGGCGCACGGCGCGCGGCAGAGCGAACGCGTAGTAAAATGCTTCTTTCGAAACGTAATACGGATAGCTCTTCTCCGGGCTCTCGCGGAACGCGGCGAGCTTCGCCTTCGTCGCCGCCGCGATGTCATTCATCGCGGCGAAGAACGCCTGCTTTTGCGCGTCGGTCTTGCGGCAGACGGGCTGCGCTGCGAGCCCGTCGCGCAGGGCGAGGAGCTGCGCCTGCACGAGCTGGACATAATTTTGAATGGGGCCCGCCGCAGGTTCTTGCTTCGCTTTTTTGCGGATGCGTTCGCGCAGGGCATCCGTATCGCGGTCAATCTTGTACGCATGGCCGCCGACGTGCCACTGCATTTTCGTCAATCCCATCGCCTCGTAGGCTGTCGCCCGCTTCAGCACGTCTTCCTCCGCGAGCCTGCCCTCCGGCTTCGTGACGAGGAAAATGCAGTTGTGCGCGTTGTTGATGTCGTACGCATAAAAATGTGCGAGCTGCACGATTTCCGGCACCGTGCCGAAGACTTGGTTGCCCGAAATGATGTGATGCGCCGCATAGCTCCAGCGCTTGCCGAACTCCTGCTCGAGGAACGACCAGCGTCGCAAGAGATCGTCATAATAACGGTCATGCGCATCTTTTTCCGCGTCGGTGAATTGCTCGTACGCCTTGCGGAGTTCCTGTGCGCTGTTCTCCGTCACCTGCGCCGAAGCTGTCGGATAGCCGCACGCTTCTTCCCCAGGTTTTCGCCAGCAGCCGGGACACAGCGGCCCTTTCTGCCAGACCTTCCCGCCGTCCGTCTTCGCCGCAGTTGCAGCTGTTGTTTGTTTCGCCGCCGCCGTGGCTTTTTCCTGTTTTTTATCAGATTTCTTTAACGGTTGCGCTTCGTTTTTTGTTTGCAACTTCGGCGTCGTCGTTGCGGATTTCTTCGCAGTTGCTGTCTTAACCACGCCAACAACCGCCGCGAGCACGGGGAACGCGATGTCAGCGATGGAGACAGCCGACGCGCCGTCCTGCACGCGCTTGTTCGGATTGTTGTCGAGCGTGATCTTCGCGCCCGCGACGGGGCATATTTTCGCCGAGCTGTCCGTCAAAAGTTTTGCGCCGCCTGCTGTGTTCTTGTCGAGCGATGACCACGGCGTTGTCACACTGATAACGCCGCACGGCGGCGGTGGCGAGCCCGGCAGTCGCTTACATTGTGGTGCTGGCTTCTGCACGTTGAGTAATGCGTTCGCCGTCAACAAATTCTTGCCTTCGCCACTACTCTGCGTGCCGACCGCTTGCGCGCGAAATGTGCTGCCTCCCGGGCAGGTGTACGTCGCGCCATCGGTTACATAGTTCATAAGCCTCCCCGCTTTCCCACGAATTCCCGAACCGCCTCAATCCAGCACGATGCGGATCGGTTCTGCCATGCGTTCATCCGGCTGCGCAAGGTCAGCCTCATTTTTTGCGATGCGGTATTCGAGCGTGTGCGCGTCGACGGGGCGGAGCCAGATGAAGGCGTCCGCGTCGCGATACGCTGGCGTCACCGTCCGCTTCTTCGCAATCTCGATGGAGGCCGTATTCGTCGCGGCCTCGGGCTGATCCGTGTAGAAAAGGTCGAACACGTCGCCTGCGTCGATGAACTTGTACCAATGATCCATCGGCGTGTCCTTCGCGATGACGGTCTGGAACTTTCCGCGCCGACGGCGGCCGACGTAGTATTGGAACGGCACCTGCGCGCCGTCGGGCAGGAGATCGACGACCTCGACGCTGCCGCCGGGCCGGCAAGCGAGCAGGCCGAACGCGACGCCCGTCTTCGCCGTCGGAGCGACGGGGCCGTAGCGCTTCGCCGTCGCCATCTGCGCCTCTGCCTCGCGCGTGCCGAGCGGCGCATGCAACACGAACGTCGGCTGCTTGTCCTCCGTGAGACCGAGGAGCGCCCGGAGCGCTTCCGTCCCCTGGCCGCCGGCGAGATACGATTCGAACGCCTCACGGACGAGCGGCGAGCGCGAGGCGTTGCCTGCGAGGAAGATGTGGAGCGTGTCGATCTCATCAAGCGGCGCGATGCCCTGCTTTCCCTGCGCCTGCGCGAAGGCCTGCCGCATCGCAAAGAAGAAATTGCGCACGCCCTGCGCGATGCGCTCGCGGAGGAGCGCGGAGAGATCGAGGACATTCGCGTGCGCAGCCATGCTGGCGCGGACGATGCGGCCGTATCCTGCCGACGTGACGCGGCAGGCGGCGTCGGCTTTCGTGAGCGAGAGCTCGACGTCGCGGATCGGCGTGCCGTCCTCGAGGTAGAGCAGCGGCACGGTGACGCGCGCGCTCTGCTGGATGCGCTGTGCCTCCGCGCTCTCGGGATGCTCCCAGACGACGCGCACGGCCTCCATGAGGTTGTGCATGTTCTGCTTCGCCTCTTGCGAATCGCGGATGAGCGCCTCGCTGCCGAGGAATGCCTCGGGCTCGGCGGCGTACGTGAACGTGATCTTTTTCGCGCCCGCGCCTTTGCCTTCGGGGTCGAGAAGCTTTTTGCGGTTTTCGCGGAAAATGGCGAACGCGAGCAAGCGCAGCAGATTTTCGCCGCCGAGCGTGCGGTCGCCGTTCGCGCCGAAATGCGTGAGGCAGTCGTCATAGCGGTCGTGCTCGGACGAACGCAGGACGCCGTAATCGAAATCGGCCGTGCCGCCGCCGAAGTCGAACACGGCGTAATACGTCGCCGCGCCCTCCTCCGGCTCGAGGCCGAACGACTGGAGCGCCGTCACGGCGTAGGCCGCCGGCTCCGTCACGCCCTCGAGGACGGAAAAGTCTTTCATCGCCGCTTCATTCGCGAGAAGCGCCGTCGGCAGCGATTTTTTCAGCCCAGCCTCGAACGCACGACGGATGCGCTCGCGCACGGCGATGTCATACGTCACGGGGAACGAGAGGATGTAGCGCAGGTAGATGCCGCTGTACATGTTGTTCATATAGCAGCCGAGGTAGTACGCATAGACCTCCACGGGGTTGAAGGCCGCAGCGTCGAGGTAGAGGAACGGCGGCAGCTCGACGAGCTTGCCCTTTTGGTCGCGCAGCAGCCGCTTGCCGTCGCCCGCCGTGCACCATTGCTTGAGGTCGGTGAAAAAGGAATAAAAGTGGCGGCTGTCGCCATGATCGAGCGCGGTCTTCGCAGCGTGCGAGCAGCGGATCTGCTCCCAGCGCGTGGAGGGCCGTCCGGCGCGGGAGCGATAGGCCGTGAGGAAGCCGTCGATGTCGCGCAGTTCGAGGATGGTCGGATTCTCGTACGGGTCTCCGTCCGCGCCCGCGCTGCGGTAATGGCCGCTGCCAACCTGGAGCGGGAGGCACTGCGAGTGCTCGTTTTCATAGACGACGACGGTGCTCTTCGTGCCGAAGTCAATGGCGACGCAGCTCGGATGCACGTCCGCCACCGGATTCCGCGCCCACACGCCCTCGCCGAGCTCCACCTTGCCATCCTCCGCTTGCGGCTCCTCGAGATCCCAAAGATCCCAATGCCCGCGATGCTCGTCCGTGAGCAAGCGGGGATCGTACGGGTCGAGCGCCGCACGGAGCTCATCGACGTGGAGGAGCTGCTCGCAAAACGCATCGAGCATGGGCGCACGTTCCAGCTCGCCCACTGGGACATCGTCCGGCAGAAAATCAAACCGCTTGCCCTGCCGCACAGCTTCCGCGAGCTTCTTGCGATCGAGGACAATGCGACGCCCCGCCGCATAAAAGAGGTCGGGGTATTTCGCTACGATGTCGAAGCCGATTTTTTTGTACAAGGGAATCTTTGCCTTTGCATTGAAGAAACGTTCTTCCGGCAACAGGCGGTACTTCCACCAGAGCAGCAGCGTTTCCGCATCATTCAGCGGCTTGCTGTCGCGACCGTTCAAATGCACGAACGGCACAACGGCAAATGTTGTCGGAGACGCTATTCCAATCGGCTGGATGGTATGTTGCTTTGTCCCATAGCAATAAATTTCATGATCGTCCGCTTTATAGACCAGTCCGGCGTAGTTGATGTCATTGAACATCAGCCACGTATTCGAATACGGAAACGCGGCCTCCGCTTCATTCCGGCTCGGATAATCGGCCTCCATGCCACAGAGCGACAGTTCTTCTTTTCGATAATCCTTCTGCCGTCCTGTCACATATTGGACGCGCATATTGCGTTGCGGCGTCAAGCAAGCAATCTGCGATTGGTAGATGACATTCTCCGGGCTGTCCATCCGAATTTCCTGATTCTTTCCAAATCCGTTGACGACATCCAACGCCGTCTGCACCTGCTCGATGCCCTTCTCAATCTCGTCCGCCACTTTCTGGATCCGTTGCTCGGTCGCCGCATCCGAAATCTTTTTCTCTCGCTCCTTCTCCACCGGAATCGCCCGGACTCGCCGCGTCGTCTCGTTTTCCATACTCATCCCTCCTCGTATTCATGTTCACAGAACAGCTCCAATCAATCAACCCATAGGCCCCCTCTCAGAGGGGGCTGTCAGCGAAGCTGACTGGGGGTGTCCATGATGCTCGAGCGATTTTGTTGTTACGGGACACCCACCACCGCTAACGCGATCCCCCTCCCTCGGAGATAATGTCATTAAGTTGAGAAGCTGGTGAATGCACTAGCCCTAAGCCCCCCTCTTTGAGGGGGGAGGGCCACGAAGTGGCAGGGGGTGCCCCTTGTACGTTTGGTGCATTCGTAGGGCGTAACTCCTCGCGGCTTGCGCGCACGTACCAAACATTTCGTGCTCGCAAGCCGCGGAAGCTTGGCCGTGCAGATGCTTCTGTCGTACAGGGGGCACCCACCACCGCTAACGCGGTCCCCCTCCCTCGGAGAGGGAGGCAGGAGTTTGCGAGCCTGTCGCTCTTATCTTAATGACATTGCCCTCTGAGAGGAAGGCTGGAATTTGAATGATCTCTGTGCCTGAAGTTCATACAATCTCTTTCATCCCAGCACAATCCTCACCGGCTCCGGCATCTGTTCGGTCGGCGCACCGATCTGTTCTTGCGTCGCGTCTTTCGCCGCAATCTTCCATTCGATGACGCGTGGGGCGACGGCGCGGACGTAGACCGTGGCGTTCTCGTCCTTCCACGCCGGCTCGAGCGCGATGTTCAGCATCTGCGCGATCTTCGTCGGCGCTTCGTTCGTCGCGACTTCCGGCTTGTCCGTATAGAGCAGGTCGAAGTCGTCACTTGCGTCGATGAAGGGATACCATTTCATCATCGGCGTGTTCATGTCAATGACGGTGAAGAATTTCCGATGCTTCCGGCGGCCGATGTAGTAGCGGAACGACACGCTTTCGCTGCCTTCGGGCACGAGGTTCACGACTTCGTAATTCGCGCGGCATTCGAGGAGGCCGTACGCGACGCCCGTCTTTGCCGTCGGCGCGATGTCGTCGCCGGCATTCGTGTGCGGCACTTGCACGCGCTTGGCGGCTTCTTCCGTGCCAAGCGGCGGGAAAAGCTGGAACTTCGGCAACGTCTCGTTTTTCTCGAGGCCGAGCAGCGCCCGCAGCGCGTCGTGCGTTTTCTTCGGCGCGGCTGGCTGCGTCGTCTTCGCGCCGCGCTTCGTCGCGACGGCGGCCTTGCGCGCAGCAGCGGAGTTCCGTGCCGGGCGTTTCGCGGCGGTCGTACTTTGCGTCGGTTTCGCGGCGGCCGTGGTTCCTGGCGCCGTGCCATGGAGGTATTTGCCGAAGATTTCTTTGACGAGCGGCGAGCGCGAGGAGTTGCCTGCGAGGAAGATGGCAATCTCGCCGGTCTCCTGGAGCGGCAGGACGGGCGAATCGACCTTCGTCGAGACGTCAAACGCTTCTTTCATGGCGATGAAGAAATTCCGCACGCCGCGCTCGATGCGCTCGCGCAAGATGGCCGTGAGGTCGAGCGTCTGCTCGCCGTCTTTGAGCTTCAGCGTCATCATGCGCGGCTCTTTGTCGCCATCGCTGAAGAGCAGCACCTGCACCATGCCCTGATCGAGGATGTTCTTCGCTTCCTCGCTGTCCGGCGCTTCCCAGATGGGGCGCAGTTTTTCCATGAGGTTGTGCATGTTCTGGTGGGCTTCCTGCGATTCCTTGATGAGCGCCTTGCTGCCGAGGAAATCCTGTTTTTCCGCCGGCCACGTAAAGCTGAATTTCGCGTCGATCGCCTTGTCCGCTTCGTCTTTCGGATGCAGCAGCAGCTCGCGGTTCGCCTTGAAGACTTCAAACGCGAGCAGGCGCAGGAGGTTTTCGCCGCCGAGCGTGCGGTCGCCGTTCGCACCGAAATGCGTGAGGCGGCCTTCGTAGCGGTCTTTGCCCGGCTCGCCGAGCATGCCGAAATCAAAATCCGTCGTGCCGCCGCCGAAGTCGAAGACGCTGTAATAGACGTCCTTTTTGCCGTCGGGCTCGAAGCCGAATTCTCGGAGCGCGGTGGCGGCGTAGGCGGCCGGCTCGCTCGCGCCCTGCCGCACGGAAAAGCCTTTCATCGCGGCCTCATCGGCGAGCAGCGCGGTCGGCAGGGACTTCTTCAGGCCGCGCTCGAAGCTGCGGCGGATGGCCTCGCGCACGTCGAGCTCGTACGTCACGGGGAAGGACATGAGGTAGTGCAGATAAATCTGGCCTTCGCCGAGCATGTTGTTGAGGTACAGGCCGATGTAGTAGGCGTAGACATCGACGGGGTTGAAATCCGCTTCCGCGAGCTCGAGGAAGCCGGGCAGGTCGAGGATGTGCCCGCGCTGGTCGCGGATCTTGCGCGTTCCGTTTTTCTCGCCGCACCAATGCTTGAGGTCTTCAAAGAACGTCGTGTACTGCTCGCCCGCGCCATTCGTGTCGAGGTCCTGCTTCGCGGTATGCGAGACGGTCATCGTCTCCCAGCTCGTCTCCGGCCGGCCGTCGCGCGCCTGATAGGCCGCGAGGAACGCGGGGATGTCGAGGAAATGGACGATGGTCGGGTTCTCATAGTTCTCGAGGTGATCGCCCTGGCTGTACGTGCCGCTGCCAATCTGGAGCGGCATATACGTATCCGTCCCGCTGTCGAACGCGACGACGGTACTCTTCGTGCCGAAGTCGATGGCAACAAAGTTCGGCTTCACATCCGACGCCGGATTGCGCGCGACGAAGCCATCACCTAGATCCGCCTCCCCGCCGCCGTCTTCCTTCGCCTCGTCGAGATTCCACAAATCCCAATGCCCGCGCTTCAGGTCAGTCAACAAATGCTCGTCATAAGGATCGAGCGCGGCACGCTCCTGATCGCATTCGAGGAGCTTCTTCTTGATGTTCGCCAAGACGGCTTTATCCGACGACAATTTCTTTGTTGACAGAATCTTATCCGCATCGAAGGTGATGAAATCAAATTTCTGGCCTTCGCGGAGGCCATCGATGATTTTCTTGCGGTCGAGGACGAACCGGCCACGCTGAACTTTCAAGAGGTCTCCGTGCTTCTTCGCAAACTTCTTCAGCCATTGATAGGCTTCTTTCTGCGCTGTTGAAGAAAAGAAGCTTGCTGACGGCGTCAAATCTTTCGCAATCCAGAGCTGCATAGCTTCGATGCCATCGATTGCCTTGCTGTCCACGCCATTCAGATGAACGAAGGGAATCAGTATGCAATAATCATAAGAATCATTCAGATGATACAGCGTATTCGCTTGCACTCCGAATTTTATGATTTCCGTTCCCTTCTTGCAGAAGAGCCCGTTCCATTTACGCTCCGGCGTCTGGATGCCGTTTCCTAACTGTTTCTTGAAGACTTTCCGCGCTTCCGTCGCCGTCGGAAGTTTCGCTTCGATGCCGCCGACATTCATGTACGGCTGAATCAAATCCATGTGATAGGTCTTGTAATTTGCCCCATTGATTTTGATATAGGGACGGTCAAAGTAGACCATTGGCTTGAAATTCGCGACATCCGGCACCAAGCAAGCGACGTCAGCCCGATACCGCACGCCCCGCTTCTCCATCGTGAGGTAGCCGTCATTGGCTTTCGTCTTTTCACAGATTTCTTCCTCGGACGGCAACAGCTTGAGCTGTTCCTCGATGCCCTTCAGCACCGTATCGACCTTCTGCTGGAACGCATCTTCTCGCGAAGATTCCAGCAAGTCCTGGCTGACCGGCAGCTTCTTGATGATTTTCGTCTCGACCATATGTTTCCCTCCGCTTGATCTGCAATGGTAGGAAGTGAAAGCGCAGCGGCGCTCAAATTACGCCTCCCGCTCGAATAGGATGGCATGAAGTTCAACGTAAGCGGGCTCTCAAACTCCTGCCTCCCTCTTTGAGGGAGGGGGACCGCGTAGCGGTGGTGGGTTCCCCCTGTACGACAGAAGCATCTGCACGGCCGAACTTCCGCGGCTTGCGAGCACGAAACGTTTGGTGCGTGCTCGCAAGCCGCGAGGAGTTACGCCCTACGAATGCACCAAACGTACAAGGGGCACCCCCCGCCGCAAGCGGCCCTCCCCCCCCTCGGAGAGGGGGGCTTTCGGCTAGTGTGTTCACCAACTTCTTAACTTAATGACATTGCCCCCAGAGGGGGAGGCTTTGGCTCGTGGACACTCATCAGCTTAACTCCATGTCCCTTTTATCCCAGCGTAATCCGCACCGGCTCCGGCATGCGTTCCGTCGGGGCGCCGATCGTTTCTTGCGCGGCGTCTTTTGGGGCGATGGTGTATTCGATGACGCGCGGGGCGACGGCGCGGAGGTAGATCATGGCGTCCTCGTCCAGCCAATCCTCGTCGAGCGACTCCGTCCGCAGCTGTGCGATGCGCGCCGGGGCTTCGTTCGTCGCTGCCTCGGGCTTGTCCGTGTAGAGGATGTCGAAATCTTCCTCGCCCGCATCCGTGAACGGATACCACTTCATCATCGGCGTGTTCATGCCGATCACCGTGTAGAATTTCCCGCGCTTCTGCTTGCCGACGTAATACTGGAACGAGACGCTGTCCGTCCCCTCGGGCACGAGATCGACGACCTGGTACGTCGTGCGGCAGGCGAGCAGGCCGTAGGCCACGCCCGTCTTCGCCGTCGGCCGGCGCTTCTTGTCCTCCTCGGTCTCGTCGGGATTCGCAGGCAGCAGCGCATCCGCCTCCGGCGTGCCGAGCGGCGGGAAAAGGCGGAACGTCGGCAGCGTGTCGCTCTCCGCGAGGCCGAGCAGCGTGCGGAGAGAATCTTTCGGCTTGCATACTGGCGCGCTCTCTTCCGTTACGTCTGCTGCGTCGTCAGATTCCGCAAGCTCTTGTTCCTCTTCATCGTTTTCTTTTTCCATGGAATACATGTATTTCAAATACTCTGCGAACGTCGGATCTTCGTTCCACGCTTCGAGAAATTCTTCATCACTCATGGTCTTTCCGTTCATTTTTTCGAAAAGATGTTTGAGCTTATTGAGATTGATTGTTCCGACTTCACCCAGCTGATTGCCAACGAATTTCTTTTCTTTCTTCTCTTTCCCGCTCGCGAGATAAGCGTCAAAAATTTCTTTGACGAGCGGCGAGCGCGAGGAGTTGCCCGCGAGGAAGATGGCGATCTCGCCGGTTTCCTGGAGTGGCAGGACGGGCGAATCGACTTTCGTCGAGACGTCGAAGGCTTCTTTCATGGCGATGAAGAAATTCCGCACGCCGCGCTCGATGCGATCACGCAGGATGGCCGTGAGGTCGAGCGGCTCGCCGTTGTCGCTTTGGATTTTCAGCGTCATGAGGCGTGGCGTCTTTTCGCCGTCGCTGAAGAGCAGGACTTGCACGGTGCCTTGGTTGAGGATTTGCTTTGCTTCGTCGCCGTCCGGCGCTTCCCAGACGGGGCGCAGTTTTTCCATGAGGTTGTGCATGTTCTGGTGCGCTTCTTGGGAGGCCTTGATGAGCGCTTCACTGCCGAGGAATTCTTCTTTGTCCGCGGCCCATGTGAAGCTGAAGCGCTCGCCGATGGCCTTGCCGTCCTCGTCCTTCGGATGCAGCAGCAGGTCGCGGTTGCCCTTGAAGACTTCGAAGGTGAGCAGGCGCAGGAGGTTTTCGCCGCCGAGCGTGCCGTCGCCGTTCGCGCCAAAATGCGTGAGGCAGCCGTCGTAGCGGTCTTTCTGCGGCTCGCCGAGCATGCCGAAGTCGAAGTCCGTCGTGCCGCCGCCGAAGTCGAAGACGCTGTAATAGGCGTTGTGCTCGCCGTCTGGCTCGAAGCCGAACGATTTGAGCGCGGTCGCGGCGTAGGCGGCCGGCTCGCTCGCGCCTTGGCGCACGGCAAATTTTTTCATGGCCGTCTCATTCGAGAGAAGCGCGGTCGGCAAAGATTTCCGGATGCCGCGCTCGAAGCTGCGGCGGATGCGCTCGCGCACGTCGATCTCGTACGTGACGGGGAACGACATGAGGTAGCGGAGGAAGATACGCCCTTCGCCGAGCATGTTGTTGAGGTAGAGGCCAATGTAGTAGGCGTAGACTTCGACGGGGTTGAGGTTGGCCTCGGCGAGCTCGAGGAAGCCGGGGAGGTCGAAGACGTTGCCTTTCTGGTCGCGGATCTTGACGCGCTCGTTTTTCGCGCCGCACCAATGCTTCAGATGCTCGAAGAACGTCGCGTACTGCTCGCCGGCGCCGTTCGTGTCGAGGTCTTGCTTTGCCGTGCTGGAGACGGTCAGCGTCTCCCAGCTCGTCTCGGGCCGGCCGTCGCGGGCGCGGTAAGCGGCGAGGAACGCGGGGATGTCGAGGAAATGGACGATGGTCGGGTTCTCGTAGTTTTCAAGGTGGACGCCCTGGCTGTACGTGCCGCTGCCGATCTGGAGCGGCAGGTAGACGCCGGGCTTGCTCTCGTAGGCGACGACGGTGCTCTTCGTGCCAAAGTCGATGGCGACAAACGAGGATTTCACGTCGGATGCCGGATTGCGCGCCCAGAGCTCCGCCGTGCCGAGCGCCGCCATGCCGCCGTCCTCGCCGGCCTGCGCCGCCGCATCCCAAAGATCCCAATGCCCGCGCTTCTCCGAGGTCAGGAGGTTCGCGTCATACGGATCAAGCGCCGCGCGGCGCTCGTCGCAGTGCAGCAGGCGATCGCGGACATCCGCAATAAATGCCTCGTCCGCAGGAACATCCGCGAGCTCTGGAAGTTCCTTGATGTCGAATTTGACAAAATCGTAGGTCTTGCCTGCCTGCAAATCTTCAAGGATTTTTTCCTTGTCGAGAACGATGCGACCGTTCTTGTGAATCAGCAAGTCCCCATACGTTTTTGCAAACGCCAAAACTTGATCGTACAACTTGCGTTGATCTAGGTTGCCGAAAAATTCGACACCAGGACGCAAATCATTTTTCAGCCACAACAGCAGCGTCTCGTTGCCGCTGAGCGGCTCGCTGTCAAAACCATGCAGATGAAGAAAAGGAATGACAGGATACCGAAATCCATCCAAAACGCCAACGCTGATGACTTCGCTGCTGTGACTCAAAAAATGATATTTTTCGAAACGCCCATTTACGTTCTTGAAGAAAATCGAGCTCCAGTTGCCATCTGCCAGCACGAAGTTGCTGTTCGTGTTGAAGGTGTCTTCTACTTCTTTTTTCGTCGGGAACTGTGCTTTCCTCCCAGCAATCTGCAAATTCGCAGAGATTTTCTCTGCATCGTACTGGGTTGTCCCCTGCCCGTTGATTTCCATGGTTTCGTTATGAACGACCGCAATGGGCGTATATTCGGCCAGGATGGGAATCAGGCACGCTGTCCGGACACGATATTCTGCGTGGATTTGCGGCATGGTGACGCCGTTTTTCCCTTGCAAGCGCTTATCCATGCCAAGGACGTCTTGCAATCGCTCCAGCTGATTTTCTACGCTATGCAAGGCCTCCCGCATTTTCTGCTGAAGCAAATCATTGCGGAAGCTTTCGAGCATCTGCTTGCTGACGGGGAGTTTTTCGATTCGTTTCGTTTCTGCCATCATGTTTCACTCCACTTCGACGAGGCTTTTTTTCACGAGTTTTCCGGTCTCCAGATATTGGTATCCCGGGAGGAGCACGGCGCGGACGGTGCCTTGCTGGCGGCTCTCTGGCGTCTTCTGCATGTCGTTCGGCTGGAAGCGCTCGCCGAGGCGGATGTCCTGCACCACGAAGAGCGGCGTCGGACGGCTCGCATTGACGAGCTTCAGGCTCTGCTCGACCAGGCGGGCAAGCGCGGCGAGCGTTTCCCTTTCCAGATCGCCATGGACGATCTGATGCATCGTGTAGTCCCAGAGATTCATGAGGACGTCTTGCTGGCTGAGCCGCACGAGCAGCGTGACGGCATTCGTGCCGTCGCCGACAAGCGAATGCAGGCCTTGCCGGAGGTCGTCCGGAATCTGCTGATACACGCGGACGACCGCTTCCGCTGCGGCATAATTCGCTTCGTAATGCTTGCAAGCAGCCTCGGCCCGCGTCTGCGCCTTATGCGCATCATCGAGCTTCCGCGTTGTTTGCGCGTTCAAGCGCCTCATCTGCGCATCCACGTCATCCGCATGACGCTTCGCCTCCGCGCAACCCGCCTGCGCTTCACTTAACTCATTCTGCGTACGTGCCAACATGGACTCGCTGCGCTCCAACGCATCATGCTCCGCTACGTATTTTTTCTGTGCTTCTTCGAGCTCCGCTGCGTGCCGATTTTTTGCTTCTTCGAGCTCTTCTTCGTGTCGTTCCTGTGCTTTTTGGAGTTGTTTTTGAAATTCTTCTTCCGCTTCTCTTTTTTCCCGCTCGCTTCTTTCGCAGGCTTCTTTGAGCTCTTTGCACTCTTCCTCGCTGCGAAAGCCGTCGGTGTTGAGAAACCAGCGCTTCAGCTCGGCACGATGCTCCTCCATATACTGGGGGAGATACGCTTCGAGGAAGTCCGGCAGCCTCTCCAGAACCGCCTGCACAATCTCTTTCTTCTCGCCCATCCCGGTCACCATCCTTTCGTGATCTCTGCAGCCACCTCTGGAAAATCCTTTGCAAGCCTCCGCCGCAGTTTCGCTGTGAACGCCTCCCGCGCTCTTTCGTCGCGCCGCAGGGTGTCCTTGTAGCCCCAGACGTGCGTGAAGGTCTTTTGCTTCCCGAAAAGTTCATGAAGCGGCGCGATCTCGTAGACGGGGCGGCCTTCTTTCGCCGCGAGCATCGGCAGCAATCGCTGCTCGGCGAAGAGCATGTACGGCAGGTTGTCGCCCTCGCCCGGTGCTGTGTGCTCCATGAAGTCGATGGCGGCCTGCGCGTAGCGCTGCGCAAAGCCCACGTCGCCGTGATAGACGAGCGCCCCGTTGATGGGACGCACCGTCTCGTCGAGATCCCCCGGCAACGCATAGCCCTCGCGTAAACAGAACGTCTCCGGCGGCGGATAGAGATGCGGCTGGATGTCTTCCGTGTGGATGGCGGCGACGCCCGTGCCGTAGCGCGTGAAGTCCAACGGATGCCAGACGATGAAATCGAGGTCGAGGAGAACGCACGGCGTCGTCTGCCGGCGCAAGGCGAAGAGCTTGCCCGCCGCCCAATAGACGACCTCATCAATCGGCGCGTCCGCCATCGCGGTCAGGCTTTCGTCGACATCCGACCAGACGCATTCAAGATGATGATCGCGCGCCCAAGAGGCGCCGACCTTATCCGTCACGAGCGTGACCGGGCCGTTGTGCGCGCGCCATTCGAGCGCGGACAGCGCCATCGTCAAAATTTCGAACTCCGCAAGGCGCACAGTATCACAACCGTGCGGCGTGCGCAGCACATGAATCGCTCTCATGCAAGCACCGTCCTTTATGCCAGATTTGCAAGCAGCTCGTCCATGCTGCTAGCATCCCCGCGATCATCATCGAAGTCCATATCATCAATGAGATCGAGCCCATAGCCGCCGCAGGCGGACGTGGCCGCGCCCTCGGCTTCGTCCTCCGCCTCCGGCAGCGGCGTGCTCGTGAGATACAGCGCATCATGCCCCGCCGTGCGCAGGAACAGCGCGCGGATGAAGAGCGTGCCATCCTCGTCCACGCCGAAGAGCGCGAAGAGCCGCAGCTTCCGCTGCTGCGCCATGAGCGCCTCGGCCTGCTCGGGCGTCGCAGGCAAGTACCATGCCCGCTGTGCCGACCCCTTTTCCCAGAAATCGAGGAAGCTGCCGAGGCAGGCGGGATAGACGCGGAACGACGGATGCACGGCATCATAGTCGCGCGCGTGGAGCGTCACCGTCCCGATGGCGATGGCCGGCAGCGCCTCGACATGCGCGGCGAACGTCGTAGGCGAGGCGTACGGCAACCGCCCTTCCGCGAGGCGCTGGAAGCGCCAGAGCCCGGCGCGGCCGTCCGTGCTTTCCGCTTCGTCCGTGAGGATCACGAGCTCGTCGGATTCCGTATACGGCGGCAGCGGCTCGACGAGCAGGCCGGGCCGCTGGAGGAACAGCGTCAAGAGCGCCATCGTATAGGGATAGTCTGCGAGATTGACCGGCGTGCTGCTCCGCACGTTCACGACCGGGTTGTGGATGCCGCAGAGGTAGACGGGATGATCGAGCTTGCACAAGGGAAGCTCGAACTCGCCCTCGAACAGGTAGATCGTCTCCGCGCCGCTCTTCAATGCGTGCACGAATTCCGCCTGCGTCTCCACGAGCGGGATCGTGCCATGCATCGATTCGCTTGCGCTGTCGATGTAGCGCCGCCTCTGGATCCATTCCTTCAGCTGCGCTTTCTCGATGGGCGTCAAATGCTCCGCAAGCTTCGGGAAGAGATCCGTCAGCGTCAGCAGCAGGTCGCGGTCGTCCGAGACCTGCGCCGCACGCACGGCCTCGAGCTCGTCCGCCTCGTAAAAATAAAATTCCTCGCGCAGCACGTTCGTCAGCGTGCCGTCCTTCGCCGCGGCCAAGAGCTCGGCCGTGTTCGTCGCATAGAGGTAATACGCGAGCGGCTTCCCGCCCGTCGCTTCGATTCCGTTCTCCATGTCCATCGCCCCGTTTTGTTTCGATGATACTCCAGCGTATCACAACTTCCGCTCGAAGAGGTCAACAAGCAGGCAACCTTCCTGCGGATTTGTTAAAATATTTCATACGATTTACACATCTGGTAGTTTCTACGCCGCGCTCGTGTTTTCCTGCCGTACGTGCGTTTTTCTCACATGTTCAACAACAATTCCTGCTTTTTCTCATTCGTTCTTGTCCCCATCGTAGCACGCGAACGAAAGAAAAGCAAGATAAACTGAAATTGCTCGGCGAACTCCCGCCGACATGCTCGAATTTCCTCTTTTTGCCTGAAAATACAACCTCGATTTACTCTCTTTTCGAAAGAAGGCTGGTATACTTTCATTGACCGGAACACGATGAAATGATAAAATAACAACAGGCAATCTACGATTGGGAGGTGAACCGGATGATTGAACTTTCCGAGGCCCAGCGCGAGCTCCTCTACAGCAAAGACGAATTCACGGTCGAGGAAGCGGCGGAGATTCTCGGGTGCAGCATCTACACCGTACGCCGGAAGATCAAAGAGGGCGCGATGAGCGCCGACGGCGGCACGGGGCGCGGCGGCTACCGGATTCCCTATATGTCCATCAATCTCTACATCGCTATGGTGAACGGCGACATGAGCGCCATCTACAACACGGACAGCAAGGAAGCCGCGCAGCTCGCGGCCGTCCTCGAGATCGTGCCGCGCTCCGTCCATCTGCTCGAATGGCTCACGGCGCAAGTAGACTATGCCGACGATCCTGTGGCTGTCCAAGCAACACTGAAGACGTGCGAGGCCGAGCTCGCGCTGCTCAAAAACTACTACAACGTGTTCCTCGCGACGAAGCCGAATCCCCGAAATTGGGGCAAGCTCCTCGAAGAAGCGCAGGCGCTGATGGATCACGCGGGCGAAGTCATCGCCCACGTCCGCTTGCAGATTTCGATTGTTGAAAAGCGCGCGGAGCGGCGCGAAGATCACGAACTGCTCGAACGGTTGAACCGCTGTCACGCGGCGCTGAAGGACGGGCCGGAAGCGTTCTTGAACGACGAAATCCCAATGTAACGAAGGAGGCAACTTGCGATGGCAAAAATCTATCCGGCCGAACTCGACACGCAGCCGTCGTTCCACGGCAGCGCAGGCGAAAAAGCGGTCTATCAAGCGCTTTTGACGCTTGACGACCGCTACACGATCTTCTATTCGTTCCGCTGGCTGAATGAGGACGGGCAGGCGCGCTCCGAGGGCGAGGGGGATTTCATCGTCCTCCATCCGGAGCACGGCATCCTCTCCATCGAGGTGAAGGACGGCGGCATCGATTATGATGGCGGCTGCTGGTGGCAGACGAACCGCCGCACGGGCACACGCAAGCGCATCGACCCGTTCAACCAAGCCGCCGCGACACAGTACCGCTTGCAGGCAATCTTGAAGGAGCGGACGCCGACAATCTTCACGACGGTCTGCCGTGCCGTCTGGTTCACATCCGTCGAAATGGGGCCGGCGAAAAATCTCCCGCCCGAGGTCGTGCGCGACATCATCCTCGACCAAGATGCGCTCGACGCACCGGATGTCGCTTTGCAACGCGTCTTCGCATATTGGCGGCAGCATCTTAACGCCTACATGCGTCCGTGGATGCCGAGCCAGTATCAGGCCATCCTGCGCGCGCTCATGCCGTCGCTGCATTTCGTCGAATCGCTGACGAGCATCCACCACGAGACGGATGCCGACGCCATCCTCCTGACGCGCCAGCAGGCGAACGTCCTCGAATTCCTCCAGGAACAGCCGACGGCGGCCATCCACGGCCTCGCCGGCACGGGCAAAACCGTGCTCGCGCTGGAACGCGCACGCCGTCTCGCATCCGCCGGCCGTCCCGTGCTGTATCTCTGCTTCAACGAATTTCTGCTGACGCATTTGCGTGCGAGCGCACCCATCGAACACGTGACATTCCACAACGTCCGCACGCTCGCGCAGGAACTCATGCAAGACGACAGCATCCCCATCGAGCGCGTCATCCCTGCGTTCTACGAATTTTTCGAAAGCTCATACGACGACAGCGCGTGGCCGTGGCCGGACATCGTTGTCGACGAAGGGCAAGACCTCAGCGATTCGCTCATCGCGCACCTCGCTGACCTCGCGGAGCTCTACGACGGCAGCTTCTACGTCTTTTACGACCGCGAGCAATACATCATGCAACAGACACGCCCAGCATGGATGGATACAAAAGCAGAGTGCCGTCTCGTCATCTACCGCAACTGCCGCAACACGCACGAGATTGCCGATTTCATCAGCCGCCTCATGGACATCCCCGCCGAGCGCTATGAAAACCAGATCCACGGCCTGAAGCCTTCGTCGTTCTTCTATCGCGACGACGAGCGTCTCGTGCGCCGCGCCGACCAGTTCGTCGCGCAGATGCTCCGCGAAGGACTCGCGCCCGAGGACATCGCCATCCTCACAATTCATTCCGTCAAGCACAGCCATCTGCCGCTCGATACCAAGCTCGCCGGTCATGCACTTTCCTTGATGCCAGAGCCCGACAAAATCCTTTTCACATCGACGCGCAAGTTCAAAGGCCTCGAAGCGAAAGCCGTGCTGCTCATCGACGCCGA
>Ga0256404_1004853_pt1 | contig 24605 bp, 19 predicted proteins | sample RumenRJG_01DNA_FD_185990 | JGI IMG/M metagenome (GOLD analysis project Ga0256404, IMG submission 185990) | Bovine rumen microbial communities from Lethbridge, Alberta, Canada - RJG_01 | ecosystem: Host-associated > Mammals > Digestive system > Stomach > Rumen | place: Canada: Alberta | collected... | reverse complement strand
TTAAGAATATTTAATAAAATAGCCAAAAACAGCCCCAAAACGGGCCCTTTTCATGTGCCGGATGTCTGAATTTAAGAAAATTTACACATAATAGCAGGGGTGAGCCGAGGGTCTGCTGCAATGTGGGTTAAGTTTCCCGCGGCATGTGAGCCAAGTAATGATTTGCGATGATTAAGGCGCAAAAAAGAGACAAATGTACGATAATCGGATAAAAAAGTAAAAAAACTTTTGGTGTTATAACAAAAAGACCGTAACTTTGTTACAACAACGCCAAAACCTTGCAATATCTACTGGAATGAGACAACTAAAGATACAAAAGGCTATTACGAGCCGCAACAACGAAGCGCTCGACCGCTACCTCACCGAGATCGCACGGGAGCCGCTGCTCACCCCCGAAGAGGAGGCCGAGCTGGCAGCCAAGGTGCATGCCGGCGGCAAAGAGGGCGAGCAGGCACGCGACCGTCTCGTAAGGGCCAATCTGCGTTTTGTCGTTTCAGTAGCCAAGCAATACCAACACCAGGGCATCTCGCTCACCGACCTCATTGACGAGGGCAACATGGGACTGGTCAAGGCAGCCGAGAAATTTGATGAGACCCGCGGCTTTAAGTTCATCTCCTATGCCGTATGGTGGATCAGACAAAGCATCATGGAGGCTTTGGCTGTGAAAAGCCGCATCATCCGCGTACCCCTCAATCAGACAGGTATGGCATTGAAGGTGAACCGCGCGCAGGAGGAGTTCATGCAGAAATACGGCCGCATGCCGTCGGTACATGAACTGGCCGTTGCCACTGGTCTTGACGAGGAGACCATCGAGGCGGCTCGCGAGGTAAACCATCACACAACGAGCATCGATGCACCGCTCGGCAACGATGATGACAGCGACAACACCATCGGTGACATGCTGTCGTCAGACGACAATACGTTTAAGTCGGACAGCACCGTTGACCGCGAGTCGATGCGCACATTCATCGAGGATCTGCTCAAAGAGGTGCTTAACGAGCGCGAACAGCATATCGTAAAGGAGTCGTTTGGTCTTGGCTGTGTGGAAAAGAGCCTTGAAGAGATTGCCGACGAGATGGGCATGACGCGCGAGCGCATACGGCAGGTGCGCGAGAAAGCCATCAGAAAGATTAAGCATAGCCCCGCCTCAAAGATGCTGAAGCAATATCTATAGATTCTATAAAAACTATAGCAAGCTGGCGCCTATTGCTGCGGCTCCGTCAACTGGTTGGCAATGCGCCTTACCTTCACTGTATAACCCTTATCCTCGGCATAGCCGATGCGGCTTAGGAAAGCGTAATAGTCGCCACCATTATATTTATATTGCACATCGTCGCGATAGGCTTTTACCGACTGTTCCCAATTGTCGAACGTGTAGTAACTGCCGTCACTCGGATGACGAAGTCCAAAAAGATTGTGACCCTCCATGCAGAGCTGGCTCGTGAAATGACCCGTCTCTAAGATAGCCTGTGCGGCAACAATACGCGGACATTTTACATTATACTTGGCCAGCACCGCATACAAGTTCTCTAAATTCAACTCAGCCACCGGCAGCACCCCGTCAAACTCCATGCTCTCGGGTAGCACCAGTGGGTCAGCCGGTTTACTAACCCTCGCTACAGGAGCCGATGCGGGCAACGGATCAGGCTGTATAGCCCCATCCGTTACCGACCGCTCTGCCAATGCTGGCAGGGCAGTAAGTAGTATCACACCTAATGCAAAGCACTTCACCTTTCTCATACAAGTCATTCGGAGAAAGGCGTTTAGCAATGTTTACGTGAATAGATATTCATGTTGTCAGAGGCTTTGAAGGCAATCTTCTCGTGAGCCTCAATGGTAATCTTCTCCTTGGTCTGCGGGTTGAAGCCCTGACGCTCGGCAACTTTCTTCACCGAGAAGCGTCCAAAGTCGGGCAAGACGAGCTCGCCGTCACCTTCAGTCAGGTTGTCAGCGATAGTTCCAAGGATAGCGTTGAGATATTTGGCGGCCTCAGCCTTAGTGCCTTCCGTGCGCGCTGCCACACGGTCAATGAGTTGTGTTCTATTCATAACAATAGTCGGATTATTTGTAATAATGCTTGCAAAGTTAGCTAAATTCAACGTGAATGCCATAAAATTGGCCGAAAAATTATCATTATGCCTCTGTCAGCGCCCGCAGAGGGGCAATCGAGACGAGTTCGGGGAAACATTGTGAAAGGTTAAAAAAGTCCGATATAATTTATTTGAACGATATTGAAGGGAAAAATTCTTGCACAATCAACGGAATTAGATTACCTTTGCTACAGTTTAAGGCAATAGATAAGGACCAATTCAATATAAATTATTAGACAACAAACCTATAGATTCATGAACAATCAAGAACACGGCAGCAAGCTTTACCTTGCCGCTATCGTTATGGTCGCCGTGCTGGGCGGCTTGCTCTTCGGCTACGACACAGCCGTTATCTCTGGCGCAGAGAAGGGACTTCAGGCCTTCTTCCTTGGCGCAAGCGATTTCCAATATTCCGATTTCATGCACGGCTTCACGTCGTCGTCAGCCCTCATTGGCTGCATCATCGGCTCAGGGTTGTCCGGTCTGTTTGCCGGTAAGTTTGGCCGCAAGCGCTCGCTCATCTTCGCCGGCATCTGCTTCTTCATCTCCGCGTGGGGCAGCATGGAGCCGGAGACATTCGGTCTGCTGCCTTATGGCAAGCCGACATGGAGCCTACTCATCGTGTTCAACCTCTACCGTATCCTTGGCGGCATCGGCGTAGGCATGGCATCAGCCATCTGCCCGATGTACATCGGCGAGATTGCACCAAGCAACATCCGAGGTATGCTGGTGAGTTTCAATCAGTTTGCCATCATCTTCGGTCAGTTGGTCGTTTATTTCGTCAACTTTCTCATCCTCGGCGACCACACCAATCCCATCATCGAATCCATCGGTCAGGGTTTCTCAGCCGTCATGCCGGGCAGCGACCCGTGGACCATCACTACGGGCTGGCGTTACATGTTTGGCTCAGAGTGCGTCCCTGCCGGTCTCTTCACCATACTCATCTGCTTCGTACCTGAGACGCCACGTTACCTCGTGATGACCGGCCGCGACACCAAAGCATTGCAGATTCTCACCCGCATCAACGGCATAAAGGTGGCTCAGCAGACCATCAACGACATCCGCAACACCATGACCGAGAAAACCGAGAAGCTGTTCTCTTTCGGTTTCATGTGTGTCTTTGTGGGTATCATGCTCTCTGTCTTCCAGCAGACGGTCGGCATCAACGCCGTGCTTTATTACGCACCCCGCATCTTCACCGACATGGGCATGGCCAACCCGATGATGCAGACCGTCATCATGGGTGTGGTCAATATCTCGTTCACCCTCGTCGCCGTGTTCACCGTTGAGAAGCTCGGCCGTAAGCCACTGCTCATCAGCGGCTCCATCGGCATGGCCATCGGCGCCTTCGGCGTTGCCCTGACCTTCGGCAACGACAGCCTCAGCACCATCACCATGCTCTCCATCATGGTTTATTCCGCCAGCTTCATGTTCTCATGGGGGCCCATCTGCTGGGTCTATATGGCTGAACTCTTCCCCAACACAATTCGCAGCTCCGCCACCGCCATCGCCGTGGCCTTCCAGTGGATTTTCAACTTCATCGTCTCCTCTACCTTCGTTCCGATGTTCAACATGCATCTGACCAAAGGCGACGACTTCGGTCACTGGTTCACCTATGGACTTTACGGCGTCATCTGCGTCATAGCAGCACTCTTCGTGTGGAAGCTCGTGCCTGAGACCAAGGGCAAGACGCTGGAAGACATGACCAAACTTTGGAGAGAAAGGAAAAAGTGATTAACCTAAAATAAAAGCATTATTAAAATACAAACATTATGACAAGTACCAACATTCCTACCGTTAAACTCGGCATCATTGCCGTGAGCCGCGACTGCTTCCCCATCAGCCTGTCGACGCAACGCCGCGAGAATATCGTAAAGGCTTACAAGGGCGAACTGTATGACTGCCCCACCACCGTTGAGAATGACCAAGACATGCTCAAGGCACTCGACGAGGTCAAGGCTCAGGGCTGCAACGCCCTCGTAGTGTTCCTCGGCAACTTCGGCCCCGAGACACCTGAGACGGTCATCGCCCAGAAGTTTGACGGTCCCGTGATGTTCGTGGCTGCCGCTGAGGGCGACGGTGACATGATCAATGGCCGCGGCGATGCCTTCTGCGGCATGCTCAACTGTAGCTACAACCTCGGCATGCGCCACTTGAAGGGCTACATACCCTCCTACCCCGTCGGTACGGCCGACGATATTGCCAAGATGATTGCCGACTTCGTACCCGTTGCCCGCACCATCATCGGTTTGAAAGGTTTGAAGATCATCACTTTCGGTCCCCGTCCGCAGGACTTCTTCGCCTGCAACGCCCCCATCAAGGGTCTCTATGAGCTTGGTGTGGAGATTGAGGAGAACTCGGAGCTCGACCTGCTCGTGGCTTACCGCGCCCATAAAGATGACAAGCGCATTCCCGAGGTCTGCGCCGACATGCAGAAGGAGATGGGTGAAGGCCGCTACTATAAGGAGTTGCTGCCGCGCATGGCGCAGTTTGAGCTGACACTGCTCGACTGGGCTGAGGAGCATAAGGGCGCCCGCAAGTATGTCGCCTTTGCCGACAAGTGCTGGCCCGCCTTTCCCAAGGAGTTCGGCTTTGAGCCGTGCTATGTCAACTCGCGTCTCGTGAGCCGTGGCATTCCCGTGGCCTGCGAGGTTGACATCTATGGCGCCCTGTCGGAGTATATTGGCCTGTGCGCAAGCGGCGACACCGTGACCTTGCTCGATATCAACAACTCTACGCCCCGCTACATCTACAACGAGGATATCGTCAAGAAATATGGCGACAAATACCAGCTCACCGACACCTTCATGGGCTTCCACTGCGGCAACACGCCGTCGTGCAAGATGTGCGCCAACCGAGCCATCAAATTCCAGCTCATTCAGAACCGTCTGTTGGAGAGCGGTGGCAAGCCCGACTTCACCCGCGGCACACTCGAGGGCGACATCGCTGCCAGCCAGATTACGTTCTACCGCCTGCAGTGCGACAGTGAGGGGCAGCTGCGCTCTTACATCGCTCAGGGTGAGGTGCTTGACGTTCCCACACGCTCATTCGGCGGCATCGGTATCTTCGCTATTCCTGAGATGGGCCGCTTCTATCGTCATGTACTCATCGAGAAGCACTATCCTCACCACGGCGCCGTGGCCTTCGCCCATATCGGCAAGACCCTTTACGAGGTGTTCCGCTACCTGGGCATCAAGGATGTGCAGTACAACCATCCGAAGAGCCTGCCGTATCCCACGGAAAACCCGTTTGAATAAATATTGATTATAAAAACACATTGAGGGTGTATCAAAATTGAAGAAGTCCGGGAGTCCGGGAGTTCAGAAGTTCAGTCAAATGCATAAGTGCCTGATAATAAGGTATGATTATTGTAATGACGGGACTTCCGGACTTCCGGACTTCTGGACTTCTCTAATTCTGATACACCCCCTTTTTTAATGTGGCACAATGGGGTGAATCCGATTATGGTGAAGTCAGTACACCCTCACATCGCTGATGATGGAGGCCCCAACAGCCTCATTGATGCGGCGCGTGAGTTGTGTGTGCATCATACTCAAGTCCTGCCGCAGGGCTGGACTCGTAATCTTGACAAAAAGAATCTGATTCTTAATAAACTTCTCACCCGTATAGCGCTGCACGGCTGTCCCCGTCACCGTCGGCCACGCGTCAATGGCACGCTGCTGCAATAGCGGCGTCTCCAGTCCCTCTTCGCGGATGAACTTCCGCAGCAGTTCGTCGAGTGGTGTTACTTGATTCTTGAACATAAGCCGTTATCTTGGGGTCACCTCACCATTACTGACGTCGAACAAACGGTAGTCGACGTCACCGTGGCTGAGTATCTGGTCGAGGTGGTCGCGGTTGGTGTCGGTGATGAAAATCTGACCAAAGCGGTTGCCGGCCACGAGATGCACAATCTGTTCCACGCGCTGGGCGTCGAGCTTATCAAAGATATCATCGAGCAACAACAGCGGCGTAGTCTTCGAGGCCGTACGTCGCAGGAAGTCAAACTGCGCAAGTTTCAGTGCCAACACGAAAGTTTTGGTTTGACCCTGACTGCCCTCTCGACGCATGGGGAAGCCGTCGATGAGCATCTCTAAGTCATCGCGGTGGACACCATGAAGACTGTAGCCTACGGCCCGGTCGCGAATGCGGTCGCGCTGGATAACGTCGAGCAGCGGACCACGCTGACCATGCGACACATAGTGCAACGATACCGTCTCCTGACCGCCGCTGATGGTAGTGTAAATCTGTTGGAAGACGGGAATCAGCTCATTGACAAACGCCTCGCGCTTATGAAACAGTTCCTCACCGGAAGCCGCCATTTCCTCCTCCCACAGTTCCATGAGACTCATATCCGGCTCAGCCTCAGCCCTGAGCAGGGCGTTGCGCTGCTGCAAAGCCTTGGTATAGCGTGTCATCGCATCGATATAGCGGGGGTCAAACTGTGCGATAGCCACATCCATCAGCCGACGGCGCTCCTCTCCTCCGCCAGAGACCAGACTGTTGTCCGACGGTGTGACGAAGATAAGCGGAATGAGTCCTATATGCTGCGAGAGCTTCTTGTATTCCTTGTCGTTACGCTTGAAATGCTTATGGCGGCCGCGCTTCATGCCCGCATAGATATGCTCCGGCGAACCGTCGTCGGTCATGTAGTCGCCCTCCAATACAAAGAAGTCCTGGTCGTGGGTGATGACGACGCTGTCCATATTGGTGAAACTCGAATGGCAAAACGACAGATAGTACACCGCATCGAGCAGGTTGGTCTTGCCCACGCCGTTACTACCAATGAGGCAATTGATCTTTGGCGACAGCTCCAACTGGGCCTGCCGGATGTTCTTGTAATTGATGATTGACAACCTTTCGAGTTTCATCTTTTTGCTTTCGTAACCTTCTTGAGTGTGCAAAGATAGTGGTTTTATGCCTCAAAAGCAAAAAAAGAAACGCTGAAATTTCAGTATGTGGGATAAAATGACTAATTTTGCGTCGCCCAATAGAAAAATAAAAACAATAAAAATAATGGCAAACAACAACGAACAAGAAAAAGCCACCTTCGACGCAGCCGTAAAGTCTGAGGTGTTCTTTGAGAAAAACAAGAAAATGATTTCAGGCGTCGTCATCGCCATCATCGTAGTGATAGCCGGTTTCCTCTGCTATCACCAGTTCATCGGCGCACCCCGTCAGGACAAGGCCAGCACTGCTTTGGCCCGCGGTCAGGAATATTTCAATGCTGAGCAGTTCGACAAGGCGCTCAATGGCGACGGTGCAGGCTACGATGGTTTCGTGAAGATCGCCAGCGACTATTCCAGCACCGATGCCGGCAATCTGGCCAACCTCTATGCTGGACTGTGCTACGCCAACCTCAACAAATGGCAGGATGCCGTCAACTATCTCGACAAGTTCTCTGCCAAGGGCGACGCTATGATCAGTCCCGCAGCCATCGCCGCTCAGGGCAATGCCTATGCCCACGTCGGTCAGATTGACAAGGCCATCAGCCGTCTGAAGGATGCCGCCTCAAAGGCCGACAGCAAAGCTAAGGACGGTGCCAACAACAGCCTTTCGCCGACATTCCTCATTCAGGCCGGTGAACTGCTCGAGTCGCAGGGCAAGACCGAAGAGGCCAACAAGCTCTACAACGACGTCAAGAAGAAATACGTCAACTCAGCTGTCGTTCAGAGCAACGAGATTGACAAGTATATTGAAAGAACCACGAAGTAATGGCTACTGAACTGCATCATCTCGGTGAACAACCCGACCAGCAGATCCCCGATGCGAGCAATATGAATTTCGGCATCGTGGTGGCCGACTGGAACAGCGAGATTACGGGCGCACTGCTCAAGGGCGCCATCGACACGCTCGTGAAGCACGGTGCCACGATTGTCGACAACATTCACGTGAAGCATGTGCCGGGTAGCTTCGAGCTCATCTATGGCGCTCAGCAGCTCTGCCGCAACGACAACTTCGACGCCATCATCATCCTCGGCAGCGTCATTAGGGGTGATACACCTCACTTCGACTACATCTGCCAAGGTGTTACCTACGGCATTGCCCACCTCAATGCGACGCAGAACATCCCTGTAATCTTCGGATTGCTCACTACTGACAACCTGGAACAGGCCAAGGAGCGGAGCGGCGGACGTCTCGGCAACAAGGGCGCTGAGTGTGCGGTCGATGCCATCCTCATGGCTAAATTCTGATTATTATGCGACTCTACGAATTAGTTCAGGCCTACGAATTCGACGAGATTATGCCCATCATCGTGGATATGTTTCCAGGTACGGGCAAGTTCCGCCCCCAACTGCAACAGGCATGGGAACTGTTGCACGGCATGAAGCCTGTGGACTCCAAAAAGGAGATTCGCTACAAGCTGATGAAGGGCTCGCGGGAAGACGAACAGTATATGGGCGCCGAAGACCGCGACTTCAATGCTACATGGGAGGTTATTCTCGGTAAGAACGTAACGCGCGACCGTGGTGTCGACCTCAACGATGCCGAGATGCTGGCCAACTGTCTCGTCAACATCTGCTTGATTGGGCGTCACCCCAAGGCCTTCAATGCCGCTTACGATATTCTCTCCACACCTGATTTGTAAGCGAGTCCGGCAGTAGCCGTCGCCATACGTCGCATACACCTTATTATATATAACAGCTCACACTGTTATTTACATCTTTAAGCTGCCCACCTTCATGATTAAGATGAATGTGGGCAGTACCATTATTAGACAACCAAAAACAATACCTAACTATGACACATCACCTATTTACTTCGCAGCCAAAAGGCTTTAGCCGCCAAAGACTGGAGCTGAGCCTTCTATTCATTTTCCTTTCCTTCCTCCCTTCCTTCGCCACCACACCCTCACAAGATGGACTACGCGAGGCAACCGGCATCATCAACCGCTTCACGGGCGGCACCTATACACCGGTGCTGCGCTTGTCGCTGCCCCTCACCGTTGAGGGCCACGACCAATACATAATCACATCGGAGAACGGACGCCTCGCCATCGACGCGTCGAGTCCGGTAGCGCTCTGCCATGCGTTCTACAGCTGGACGCGCCACTGTGGTGCGGGTATCATGACGTGGTCGGGGCATCGCTTTGACGCGAACCGCATGCGACTGCCGTCAGCTCCCATCACCGTAGTGTCGCCTTACCGTGACCATCAGTACTTCAATGTCGTGACCTTCGGCTACACCACACCCTTTTGGAGCCAAGAACGATGGGATGAGGAAGTCGACTGGATGGCGCTTCATGGCATCGACATGCCGCTGGCGCTCAATGGACAAGAAGCCGTGCAGCGCATCGTCTTCCAGAAAATGGGCCTCACAATGAACGGGATCAAGGACTGGGAAGTGGGTCCCGCCCATCTGCCGTGGATGCGCATGGGTAACATATCGGGTAAGAGCCTCGACGGTCCGCTTGATGACGAATGGGTGGCGCAACAGGTCAAGTTGGAGAAGCATCTGCTCAGCCGCTACCGTGCGCTCGGCATGAAGCCCATCGTACCGGCCTTCAGCGGTTTCGTCCCCAAGGCTTTCGGCGACCGCTACGGCCAGACGACTAAGGTGGGTTGGGACTGGATTAATGCAAAACACAATCTCAGCAACTACCGTCTTGACCCCGTCAATCCTTACTTCGTCAAGGTAGGTCGGCTCTTCGTGGAGACGTGGGATAGTATCTTCGGACCGGCGCACTACTACCTCTCCGACAGTTTCAATGAGATGACAGTTCCCTCCGACACCACCGTGCTCACAGCCTATGGCGACTCCATCTACAAGAGCATCACGGAGGCTAATCCCAATGCTGTGTGGGTGATGCAGGGCTGGACACTCGGCTACCAGCGCAAACAATGGCAGGGCGGACGCTTCGAGGCGCTCGTTAATAATATTCCCGACAACCGCTTTATGTTGCTCGACATGGCCACCGACTACAATCATCTCATCTGGAAGAACGGATGGAACTGGGAAGCCTTCCCACGCATGGCGGGCAAGGAGTGGGTATGGAGCGTCATCCCCGACATGGGTGGACGCACGCAATATAACGGCGTCATCGACTACTACGCCAATGGTCGTCTCGAAGCCCTCAACTCCACCAACCGCGGGCAGCTCACCGGTTACGGCTTTGCGCCAGAAGGCGTGGAGAACAACGACATGGTGTATGAACTGCTCACCGACGGTGGTTGGACTGATCGCGCCATCGACGTCGCAGCGTGGATAAGGTCTTACATCCAGTCGCGTTACGGCTTCAGCACACCAGAGATTGAAGCTTACTACAAGGGGCTCCTTAGCAGCACCTATTCCCGTTTCTTCGGCAATCCTACATTCAACTGGCAGTTCCGCGGTCGGACAAAACATGGAAAAACGCAGGTCAACGCGGATTTCCTCGACGGACTACATTCACTGCTCTCATTGCCCGACAGCCTCATCGCTTCCTCACCGCTGCTCATGTCAGATATGGCCGAAGGCGTATCGCTCAGCCTTGGACAGCAAGCCGACAGTCTGCTCAACCGTTTTGCGGTACTCGCTGCAAACGGCCAAAAGCAGGAGGCGCGTCGGTTGATACCGCTCCTCCATCAACGGCTCTCCGACATGGATGCCGTACTGCAATTGCATCCAATCTTCAACCTCCGGCTATGGGAGGCTAAGGCAATGGCGGCAGCCCCGACGTCAGGCCTACACAAAGCCTACGCCCGCAATGCCCGACGACTGCTCACCACCTGGATTGAATATCCCGACAACGCCGACGACCCGCTCGACGACTACGCCAACCGCGCATGGTGCGGCCTTATCCGCGATTATTACCTGCCGCGAGTTGAAAATCTCTGCCATCGCATGTTAGGCGACAAGTCACAGCCCGACAATGTGTTCGAGAACGGATTTGTCAATCGAGCGCCCTATCTCTCGCATGAGGCCAAATTGCCAAACACACCTGTAGCACGTGTGGCATGGATGAGGCAGTTGGTTGAAATGAACCAAGACATGCTGCTGATGTATGCTGGCGGCAATCATCGTGACTATAAATGGACAGAAGGACAATGTGCTCCCAACGTTACCTATGTTGACGAAAAAGGGAAAGAACACTGGCTCTTTGACAGTTACCTTTTTCTTGAAATCTATTCCGGGTTTGGGGCAGACGACGTAGAGTTTGCAAAAGGTTATAAGCACCGTCCGGCGACAAAGGAAGATTGGAAGAAGTTGGCTGATGCTTATCTTCAAACCGACTGCGGTGTTGGAGGCTTGGATTTGGCAATCGGTACGGCAGAGGCAAGGATAGGTGCGCCAAATCATCGGCGACAAGTTTATATTGGCATACCGCAGCCTATCGCAGGTGTTCATGCTTGGGGGCGTATCCATAGCAAAGACCTTGACTTCAGTCGCGAAGCTGACTGTTTAGAGGCTGTAAAGTGGTATGTTGACTATGTCAGGACGAAATTCAATAACAAGGCTTACAAGAATGTAGATTTTGGAGGCTTCTATTGGATTGCAGAACATGATGCGGATACAAAGAAACTGATTCCGAAGGTAGCTGCTTATCTCGATTCTATACAATGCAGTTTTGTCTGGATACCGTTTTTTGGTGCACAAGGTGCAACCGACTGGAAACAGCTTGGTTTTAGTAAGGCTTTCTTGCAGCCAAATTATTTCTTTAGTGAGAAGCCAATCAAGGGACGCCTTGACGTGGCTTGCCAGTTGGCTAAACAGGCAAATATGGGGTTGGAAGTGGAATTTGACGAACGGGTGAAGAGCAATGAGAAGGATTGTCGTGCAGGTCGGCTTCGTGACTATTTAAATGCTTTTACGAAACATGGCTTTAAGTTGTCAGGCGATTTGGCCTACTATATGGGCAGCCATACGCTCAATGAACTTGCGTTGTCACACAACCGTCAGGACAGGCAAATTTATCAGAAATTCTGCCGATTTGTAGCCGACAGACAAGAAAAGGCCAAATGAATTAAGGGTAAATACTAATAGTTTTTTTGTCTTTATCTTACAGTTTTCTTTGCTTGCTTTCTACATTGGGAAGTAAGCAAAGAGATGGTATTGAATCTTCCGAAGTATTACATTTAAGTTTAATTTTTCCCTTTACTACTTATCGTTTTTACAAAATCTGCCTTTTTAAAAAAATAATTTAGGAAATATTTGGAAGTTATTACAAAATAAATTAATTTTGCTCGTAGTATTAAATCAACGGATGTCTAACTTAATTTATTAATCTATGCGAAACGTTAAGAAGTTAGGAACAGCATCAGCCATATTCCTCCTTGGGGGAGGCATGATACTTGCTATGCCTCAAGTCGCACAAGCCGCTATGACGGTGCCTAATGCTGAGATGACGCAGCAGCAGCGTACAGTCACCGGTATGGTTGTCGATCAGGACGGTGAGCCCATCATCGGAGCCAGCGTGTTTGAGGATGGTACAAAGAATGGAACCGTGACAGACGTGGAAGGAAAGTTTACGCTTTCCGTAAAACCTGGTGCAACCTTGACTATCAGTTATATTGGTTACACTTCTAAAACGGTTAAAGCCGACAGCCGTGCCGCACAGCGCGTGGTGCTGAGCTCATCGGAGAACGACCTTAACGAAGTGGTAGTCACTGCCCTTGGTATCAAGCGCGAGAAGAAAGCCTTGGGTTATGCCATGCAGGAAGTGAACACTTCTACACTCACAGAAAACCAATCCACTTCAGTGGCTAATATGTTACAGGGTAAGATTGCCGGTGTACAGATTACACAGTCTGGTACGGGCATGGGCGGCTCTACGCGTATTGTGATGCGTGGTCTTAACTCGCTCAGCGGCAACAACCAGCCGCTCTGGGTGGTCGATGGTATTCCAATCAACGATAACGACAATAACAGTGTTGACGAGTATGGAGGCTCTGACTACAGCGGTGCCGCCTCTCAGATCAACCCGGATGATATTGAAAGCATCTCTGTGCTGAAAGGTGCCAACGCAGCAGCCCTCTACGGTTCGCGTGCCCAGAACGGTGCCATTATTGTCACCACAAAGAGCGGCTCGTTCAACCAACCACTGCAATTCGAGTATAACGGCAACCTTGAGTTCTCGTCTCCTTATAGCTCTTACGAGTATCAGGACGTTTACGCCCAGGGCTCAGGCGGTGTGTATAATGCCACCTCGCGCGGTTCGTGGGGGCCGAAGATGGACGGTACACAGACGGTGACCAACTGGCGTAAGAGTTTCTTCGGCGACACGAATGCTCAGGATTATGTGCTTGAGCCGGGTCACATGAACTTCATCGACGATTACTATGAGACCGGTTCAATGCTCAACAACTCCGTTACGGCCTCTGCCGGTTCAAAGGATGTGCGCGGCCGTTTCTCCTTCACCGACTCGCGCAACAAGGGCATCACGCCCTCGCATCGACTCAACCGACAGTACTATACCATGAATGTGGAGATGCAAAAGAAATGGATAAGCGTGGCCGCCAAAGGCACTTATATGCACGAGGTGCTGCGCAACGCACCAGGACAAGGAGAATATGGTATTATGTCGCAGTTCGTTAAGTCCCCGCGTTCTATCCGCCTTGAAGATCTCGACCATGACTTTATCTATAACAATCAGGTAATCAACTGGATGGGATCCGATCCGGAAGCCTCCAACCCTTACGGCATGATCTATCCGGGCAATGGCAATCGCAATGTGCGCGACCGTATTATGGGACAGGTCAGTGCAACGCTGAGGTTCACCGATTGGCTGAAGCTCACCGGGCGTACGTCTATCGACTGGTACCAGGACACCTACAAGAGTTATGCCACCTACCTTTCCTACGGCTCCAATACGCAGAACCAATATTCTCATAGCCGCTCAACGACTAAGGAGTTCAATGCTGATCTTCTGTTGGCGTTCAACAAACGTTTCGGCGATTTCGATGTCACCGCCAACCTTGGTACATCGGTATTCAATCGCAACCTCTCCGGGCTGTCGGCCAATGCCGGTTTGTTCTTGATTCCCGGATTCATTTACTTAGGCAACGGTGCTTCACGCCTCGCTGACGAGAGTTTCAGCAAGAAAGAAATCCAGAGTATTTACGGCAATGCCAGCGTGGGTTACAAGAGCATGCTCTACCTCGAAGTAACTGGTCGTAACGACTGGTCTTCAACGCTGCCAAAGAGCAACCGCTCTTATTTCTATCCCTCAGTGAGCCTTTCGGCCATTATCTCTGAAATGGTGAAGATGCCCGAGGTCATCGACTACCTGAAGGTGCGCGGTTCTTACGCTCAGGTGGGTAATGATACCGACCCCTACCAGACGCTTTATGCCTGGTCAACGTATAACAGCGATGTGAACGGATCGTTGCTTGAAATGCAGTTGCCTACCACATATCCGCTCAACACCCTCAAGCCAGAGAAGACCAAGTCGTGGGAGCTCGGCTTCGAGTATAGAATGTTCAAGAACCGTTTAGGTATTGACTTCACCTATTACAATAGCAATACCACCAACCAGATTCTCGGCATACAGACTGCCTCGTCATCAGGCTACAGCGGTCGCATGGTCAATGCCGGTAAGATTTCAAGTCATGGTATTGAGCTCATGGTCAACGGTACGCCCATACAGACAAAAGACTGGCAGTGGGACGTGACACTTAACTACGGTCTCAACCGCACGAAGTGTAACAAACTCACCGATACAATTAAGCGCTATACCCTCGGCTCAACGCGTGTGGCTTCTGTCGTAGTGAATGAGGGCAGTCAGTTTGGTGACATCGTTGCCGGCAATGCCCTTGCGCGCGACGACAAAGGCAACGTGCTCATCGACGACAATGGTCTTCCCATCAAGACCACCGATAAGGTTATCGGTAATATCATGCCTAAGTGGACCGGTTCTATCGGCAACACGCTGCGTTATAAGGACTTTACGCTTACTGCCCTTGTGGATGTGCTGTGGGGCGGCGACTTCATTTCGATGACTGATGCTTATGCTACCACTTACGGTAACTCAAAGCGCAGCTTGACTGGTCGCGATGGAATGGTGGTCGATGGTATTGTGCAGAGCACGGGCCTGCCCAACACCAAGTCGGTCACTGCTGAGGAGTACTGGAACAGCGTGGGCGGTTCCAACGCTGTGGCCGAGCTGTTCATGTACAAGCGCACCAATGTGAAGATGCGTGAGCTCTCATTAGGCTGGAACCTGCCAAAGGTATGGCTTGCAAAGACCCCGCTTACGTCGGTCAAGTTCTCTATTGTCGGCCGCGACTTGTTCTACTTCTATAAGGACGCTCCCGTTGCATCAGAGTCAGCTTACTCCCGCTCCGACTATGCACAGGGATTTGAGTATGCCTCAATGCCCCCGACACGTAACATCGGCTTCTCACTCAACGTGAAGTTCTAAGAGACGTAAGGATGAACGTTTAACCATAACACTGAAACAGTATGAAAACACTCAATAAAATCATAGGAAGTTGCGTCGTTGCGCTGCCGATCTTAGCATCATGTACCGGCAACTTCGACGATATGAACACCAACCCCTACGTCGTTACCGACGGCGAACCGGGCTATCTGCTCAATCATGTTACAGAGCTTTGTACTAACGTGAGCTGTGACCCGTATCAGCGGGCCGAAAATCTTTACGGTCACTTCTACGCCCACTATCTGAGCAATACCGTTCAAGGTTGGGTGACCGATCGCTATGGCTACAACGACGGTTGGATTTATACCGCCCTGTGGACACCGTATTATACTGCGCTCAAGGAAACCAAGTATGTGGCCAATGAAATAAGCGATGCCTCACACGCACAATACAGCAACGTGGCGCAGATGATGCGTATCATCACGGCCTGGCGTACGATTACGGTGACCGATGCCTATGGCGACATTCCTTACAGCAAGGCAGGATTGGGCGACGATCAGGTTGCTTTCGACACACAGGAACAAGTGTATGACGGCATCTTTAAGGAGCTCACCGAGGCTGTTGATGCCCTGAAGAACCCGCCGTCGGGTGTGGAACAGTCGAGCCTGAGTGCCGATCAGGACCTTATCTTTGCAGGTGACGTACAGAAATGGATACGCTTTGCCAACTCTGTACGCTTAAGAGCAGCCATGCGCCTGACCAATATCAACCCCGAAAAGGCAAAGAGCGAGGCTGAGGCTGCACTTGCAGCCGGCGTAATGGAGAGCGAGGATGACAATGCGATGGTTCGCATCACTGCTACCGGCGGCAATGCCTGGGGTCAACCGCTCTACATGATCTCGCAGTGGGACTGCTTCGTAATGAGTAGTGACATGGAGAAAATTCTCAAGCACGAAAGTACGGTCTTCGACCCCCGTATGCCCTTGTGGTTCGGCGTAACCATCAATTACCGCAATGCCCATTCAGGTAAAATTGGCACCACTTACACCGACGAGATGTTCTCAGGCTCACCAAATGGCATGAGCGACAGTCAGATTGGGCAGGAAGAAAACGGTGTTCATGCCAACTCGCAGGCATGGGGCTTGAAAGCCTACCCGGATTGGAACACAGGCAAGGCAACCATTAGCGACGGCCCGGGCAACTCTGTGCTGACCATGCCGCTTAAGGCTATGGCTTACTCCGAAGTGTGCTTCCTCAAGGCCGAGGCTGCCATCCGCGGATGGTCGGGAGCAGGCGACGCCAAGACCAACTACGAGAATGGTATCCGCGCTTCCTTTGCTGAGGCACGTTCGAATATAGACGGTTCGGGCAACAATGTGGACCCATCGCTCTACACCACAGCCAACGATGAAACCTACATCACGACGGGTAACGTGGCTTGGAACGAAAGCGACTCGCAGGAGGCTAAGTTGAAGAAGATCATCACGCAGAAGTGGATTGCCCTCTATCCCGACGGCTTCGAGGCTTGGAGCGAGTTCCGCCGCACCGGCTATCCTGAGCTCACCCCGATTCAGCAGAGCGATGATGCCAGCATCAGTCCGGCTAAGGGACAGTTTGTCAAGAAGATACGCTACCCGGATGCTGAGCGCCGCGACAACCCCAACTCTACGGCCTCTACGCTCAACAACAATCAGGGCGACGGCATGAACGTACGCGTTTGGTGGGATACCAAGAGCAAATAGTTGAAACCCAATGAACATACCCGAACCGGTGAGACCGTGACAGTCTCCCGGTTCATTAAAAACTTAAAGCAAACTTATATCAATCAAATTCATAAATGACTTTTCAGCCATGACGAACATTCAGCAATCTATGATTGCGCTTGCTTTGATGCTTTGCATGGGCCTTGGGGCCGATGCAAGGCATCTTTTTGTTCAAGGCAAAGTGAGCGCAGCGGGCAAGGCCCTCAGTGGAGTCGTCGTCAGCGACGGCTATTCATGCAGCGTGACCGACGGCGAAGGCCGCTACCGTTTCGAAGCCAACGACGACGCACGCTTCGTCTTCGTCTCCACGCCATCGGCCTACACGGTAGCCTGCGACCAAGCCACCATTCCGCAGTTCTATCATCGTATCGACCGCTCTGCCCCCGATGCCGACTACGACTTCACGCTGACGCCCATCAAAGGCAACGCCGACCGGTTCGCTTTCCTTGCGCAGGCCGACGTACAAGTATCAACCGACAAGGAACTAACGAAAGGCTATACCGCCGACGTGACCGACATGCGCCAACTGGCCGACGACCTACAGCGTGGAGGCCGCAGCGTATTCTCCGTCGACCTTGGCGACATTGTCGGCAACGCCCAATGGCTCTATCCCCAGTACATCAAGACCGCAGCACCGCTCAATATGCCCATCTTCCGCGCCATCGGCAACCACGACATGGAGATGCCGCCAAGCCGCACCTATGAAGGGTCGACAAAGACCTTCGAGCGCTACTTCGGGCCAGTCAACTACTCGTTCAACCGTGGGCAGGCGCATTTCATCATTCTCGACGACTGCTTCTGTACTGGCCGCGACTATCAATACATCGGCTACATTCCCGAGCAGACCTTCCGCTGGCTGGAGCAAGATCTCGCTCATGTCAAGAAAGGCAGTCTGGTGTTTGTCGCCATGCATATTCCGTGCAGCCCCACCGACAAGCTCGTTTTCAACCAAAGCGACATGGAATATGTGAGCAATGCCGCCGCACTGTGGGATGTGCTTAAGGGCTACAATGTCCACTTCCTCTCGGGTCACACCCATTGGAACCAGAACCTGCAGTATGGCGATTCAATCATCGAGCACAACACCGCCGCCGTTTGCGGCATCTGGTGGAAGGCCGACATCTGCATGGATGGCACCCCGAGAGGCTGTGGCGTATATGAGGTCGACGGCGACCGGCTGACGTGGTATTACCATAGTTTCGGTCACCCGCGCGACTACCAGTTACGGACCTATAAGCCGGGAGCTTCCAAGGAATACCCCAACGACATCATAGCCAACGTGTGGAACTATGACCAGCAATGGAAAGTGGAGTGGTTGGAAAACGGTAAGGTAATGGGGCGGATGACGCAGTTCACTGGCTTTGACCCCGAGGCTACCGCCATCTGCGCCGACAAGGAAAAGGTGGAATACGACTGGATCTCCCCAGTAAAGACCGGCCACCTCTTTCGAGCCACGCCAAAGAACCCCAACGCCAAGATTACGGTGCGCGCTACCGACCGCTTCGGCCGAGTGTATGAAGAGGAGATAAAGTAAGGGCAACCCTATTTATTATAGGTCAACGGCAAGCCTCATACGTAAGCCCTATTCAGTAAAAAGCCTTCCCCACTCCATTCAAGGAGATGAGGAAGGCTTTTTCTTTGCAACTGCCATTACGTTTTTTCAATACGTCAGGCCTCCTTTACAAACTTCAACCGTTTGCCCACCTTATGCCACAAGGCTTCGGTGATGAGGATGCCGATGATGGCTGTGAGAATGCCGAGCAACACGTCGATAACGTAGTGGTGACCGGTATAAACGGCTGTGAACCAAATGCCCACGCAGATAAAACCAAACAGACACGAGGTGTACCAGCGGCGGCCACTCATCACCGAATAGACGGTGGTCACGAGCAGATAAGCGGCATGCAGACTCGGTACTGCGGCAAACACGTTGGCATTCTTACCATAAATGCTATGGAAGATGTTGAGCCCAACGAGCGCATCGAAGCGGCCGAGTCCACCCACATTGCCCGGCGTATGAAGGATGGGGGTGAAGCCGTAGTTCATTGCATACCATGGCGGGGCAGCCGGATGGACGTAATAGCCGATGAAGCCCACGAGGTTGACAATGAGAAACGCCCACGTGAAGCGGAACACCCATTGATAGCGTTTCGTGAAATAGAGATAGATAGAGAAGATGATCGGCACCGGCACCCAGCAGAGATAGAATAAACCGGCCATAAAGTCAACCACCGGCCAGTGATGAGCGGCAAACCATTCACCCGGTATCACCGTTCCCGCAGCCGTCGTGATGCCGAACAGCGATTTCTCAGCATCGTAGAGGCCTTTCACGTCAATCGGGTTCACCTCATAGTTGGGCAGGAACCGCATGCTGCTGTAGATGAAGCCGAAGAGAAACCACGGCAACATGTAGAGCGTGAAACGCCGCGTCGGCTTGATGGCGACCATCACGCCGAAGAGAATAGCAATCAATAAGCAGTCCATGCGTCTTACTCCTTGTTTTCGCGGTCACGCTCATTGAGCTTACGGTAGCAGTAGGCCACACGCCAGAATGCGGTGATATTGGCCAGCACGGCAATGAGTGTCATACCGCCGGCAAGCCACCACAGCGACCCCGTCAGTCCGGTAATAATGGCGGTGACAGCGGTGACAACTACGCGCTCGGGGCGCTGCATGAAACCCACCTTGCACTCGATACCGAGGCCCTCGGCGCGGGCCCTGACATAGCTCACCATCACGCTGCCCACCATGGCGGCAAAGGTGACAACGCCAAACCAGAACCACATCTGGCCGTCCTCGACGAAGATGAGCACAATGCCGAACAGCGATACGAGCTCACTGTAGCGGTCGAGCGTAGAGTCCCACATGGCGCCGAACGACGACGACATGTTGCCCACGCGCGCCAGGCGGCCGTCCATCATATCGAACAGGCCCGAAGCAAGGATGATAAAGCCACCCCACCCTATGGTCACTGACTGCGCGTCAATGCTGTCTTGCTGCGCAGCATAGATAAAGAAGGCAGCGGCAAGAATATTGCCCAAGAAGCCAATGGTGGTGACCATGTTGGGTGTGATGCCCGCCTTAATCATTCCGTGAATGAGCGGATTGATGCATTTGTAGATAATCTTCTGAAAGAAATCTCTGTAGTTCATATCTTATATTATCAGTTTTCTGATGATTAAACGTTTTCTTCGACGCCGTTCACTTCTTCCTCAAGTCTGTCAGCCTCGTCGGCGATGCCGTCTGCAGTATCCGACTTCTTGCGGAAGACGAATGTGCGCTGCAGGGGATAGTTGAAGCAGAACGCCACGCAGAGCGCTACGGCGCACTTCACGATGACGAAATATTTAGCGCCTACGAGGTAGGTGATGAAGTTAGTGCCGCCGCCATTAAGCGTCATGCTGCCGAGCCACACCATGAGATAGCGTATGGCCAAGCTGCGCGTACGCCGACCCGTCTTGGAGAAGACGAAGTGGCTGTTGAGCATGAAGTTGGTCACACCACCCGACACCACACCGATGATGTTGGCGTAGCCGTAGGTGAGCAGCCCCGACAAGTTCAGTCCGACAGCCAGTCCGAAGTCGACGATGCTGGCCACCGAGGCACTCATCTCGGCCTTGCAGAAGGTCATTATCTCGTGCTGTATTTTTCCCATTCGTCAGGCGAGCCAAGTGTACAGCAACTTACAGATAATCAGGACGATCAGCGCGTAAATACCGCCAAGGATGTCGTCACCCATCACCCAGAACGCGCCTTTGCGGCGGTCGAGGTTGCGTATGCCCAACGGTTTGACGATATCGAAGAAGCGGAACAGCACCAACGCCACCACAGCCCAGCCATACTCACCTTGCTGCAGCACGGCAAGCGGAATCCATACGCCTACCATCTCGTCGATAACCACGCGTGAGGGGTCATCGCCCCAATAGGGCTGAAGCCGCGCCGTGGCCCAGGTGCCGATAGGCGTGAACACGATGGCCAGCGCCCACGTGACGGCCTGCAGCCACATCGTGTCGGCTGGCAGCACCAAGCCCAATACTATCCAGATAACCGTGGCAGCCACGCTACCTGCCGTGCCAGGCCCCCAGGGCCAGAAGCCACTGCCAAAACCCGTGCCGATGAAGGTCGGCAGAAAGGGCGGACGGGCGTAGATGAGATTTCCTTTATCGTTCATTTTCAGTTGCTGTCAGCCAGTATGATGGCTATTATTAGTGCAAAAGTAATAATAAACTATAATTTAGCAAAGAGTTTTCACGGTTTTAATAAAATTCTGACTAACTTTGTTGTCCAACTCGCAAACGGTATGTTCAATATGTAGCCAACATTGGCTTCATTTGACCATATAACAGGATAATTATTCACAATTAATGATATCGAAATCGCTAATGCTGGTTGTCGGACTGCTGCTGACGGTTACCGCCGCCATGGCGCAGCAGGTCACGGGCCAGGTAACAGATAAAGACGGCTACGCGATACCCTACGCGAGCATCACCTACCGAGGCCACCACATCGCTGTGTCAAGCGACATTGAGGGCCGATTCAGCATTGCCGCTCATCCGGGATGGTCGCTGACGGTGACCAGCGTCGGCTTCAAGAGCAAGACGGTGAAGGTGGAGGCCAATACCACCGACCTCGGCCGCATTGAGCTTGCCGAAGATACGCGGTCGCTCAACGAGGTGGTGGTCAAAAGCAAGAAAGGCAAATACAGCCGCAAGGACAACCCTGCAGTCGAACTGATGCGCCGCGTCATCGCCGCCAAAAAGCGCACCGACCTCTCCAACCACGACTTCTATCAATACAACCGCTATCAGAAGATTACGCTGTCGCTGAACAATGTCACCGACGAACAGCTCAAGAGCAAGTTCTTCGAGAAGCGTGCCTATCTGCGCGACCAAGTCGAGGTATCGCCTTACAACAAGAAGCGCATCCTGCCGGTGAGCGTTGACGAGACGGTGTCGCAACACGTCTACCGCAAAGACCCGCTCAGTGAGAAAGACATTATCCGAGGCACGCAGTCGACGGGCATCGGGCAGGTGCTGTCGACCGGTGAGATTCTCAACACCATGCTGAAGGAGGTCTTCACCGACGTCGACATCTACGACGACTACATCCGGCTGTTGCAATACCAATTTGTCTCGCCCATCGGCTCAACGGCCATCTCCTTTTATCATTTCTACATCGAGGACACGACCTACGTCGACAAGGATAAATGCTACCATCTGCAGTTCATTCCCGCCAACCAGCAGGACTTCGGTTTCCGCGGCGAATTGTACGTGTTGGCCGACTCGACGTTGCATGTGCGCAAGGTCAACCTCTATATGCCGAAGAAGAGCGACGTCAATTGGATTGACGACATGCGCATCAACCAGGAATACACCAAGCTCGACAATGGCGAGTGGGTGCTCACGCAAGACGATATGATTGCCGAGATCCACGCCACGAAGTTGTTGCAGGACCTGCTCGTCGTACGAACGACGCGACTGTCTGACTATCAGTTTGATCCCATGCCGAAGCAACTCTTCTGGGGTAAGGCCAAGGTGAAGCACGACGCCGACGCCTTCAACCGCGGCGACGACTTCTGGAATACTTACCGGCAGGTGAAGCTGTCGAAGAGCGAGTCATCGATGGACTCATTTATCAAGCGCATGGAGAACAGCAAGGGCTGGAAATACATCATCAAGGCGGTGCAGCTCATGGTGGAGAACTATGTTGAGACCAACACCGACCCCAACAAGAAGAGTAAGTTCGACATCGGCCCCGTCAACACGTTCATCAGCCACAACTTCGTCGACGGCATCCGTCTGCGCTTGGCTGGCCGAACGCTGGCCGCCTTCAATCCCCACCTGTTCTGGTCGGGGTATGCAGCCTACGGTACGAAGAGTGGACAGTGGTATTATGGTTCCGAGATCACCTATTCGTTCAACAAGAAGAAGCTCAGTCCCTTCGAGTTCCCGCGCCGCAACATCGCCTTTGAGACGTCGTACGACGTGATGTCACCATCCGACCTCAACCTCATCCATAACAAGGATAACGTGTTCATGACCCTGCGGTCGTCGTCGCAGAACGAGATGTACCGCTACAACCGTCAGCGGCTGTCGTTTGAGTGGGAGACCGAGGCGGGCTGGCGCTATACGGCCAATGTCCAGACACAAAGCAACGAGACCAAGGGCGAACTGCATTTCATGCCGGTCGACGGCAGCGATGAGGTGAAGAAGATCCGCCTCACCGACGCCACCGTGGGCATCACTTGGAACCCGGGCGTGACTTACGTCAACACCAAGCGCACACGTCTGCCGGTCAACCTCGACTCACCCGAAATAGGCATCTCCCACACGATGGGTTTCAACAAGTTCCTCGGCGGCGACTATAAGAGCAACATCACCTCGCTGCGCCTGTATAAGCGGCAGTGGCTCGGCTCATGGGGCTTTATGAACATCAATGTCCGTGCAATGGCGCAGTGGAGCAAGGTGCCTTTCCCCCTGCTCATCCAACCACCTGTCAACCTGACGTTTGTGGAAACCGACAACACGGTGTCGCTGGTCAAGGACTGGGAGTTTCTCAACGACCGTCAGGTGTTCTGGGGATGGAAGTGGGACCTCAACGGTAAGATTCTCAACCGCATCCCGCTGCTGCGGAAGTTGAAGTGGCGTGAGTTTGTCAATGTGAAGGGCTTCTGGGGCGACCTCACCGACAAGAACAATCCGGCGAAGCGCCCCGGCGACGCCATGCTCTTCCAGTTCCCCAAGAATTCCTACGCCATGGGCAGCAAGCCCTACTGGGAGGTGGAGGCCGGCATCCACAACATCTTCAAGCTCATCAGCATCGGCTACGTCCGTCGTCTGAGCTACCTCGACCATCCCGGCATCAGCAAGTGGGGCGTGCGCTTCGACTTCTACATGTCGTTCTAAGCGGTATTAAAAGGTAAAGGCGTATCAACATGGTAATAACCGTTCTGAGCTGTTGACTGTAGCGTCATCAATACATCGTTGATGATGGCGCAGCCGATAAAGTCCGTGGAGATGTACGCCACCGGTGACAGTGTAGTGGCCGGTCTGGTGCCGGCCACCAGCCGCCGGTGTTGCGGGCGTGTTTCCATCTGCGAGATCAGCGTAAGCGCATCCGCCTTTTTTAGCTCACGCAGATCTCGCTGACAGCACATAGGATGCCATCAATGAAATCCGCGTTATCCGCGTGAGAAACTTACTGCGCTTACGCTAATCGCGCTGATGTGTGGGAAAAATGCCATACCAAGGGTTGGTGGCCGGCACCAGGCCGGCCACTACACTGCTACCAAGGTTGCATACCTCCACGGACTTTATCCGCTGCGCCGAAACGGCCCAAGGGGGATTGTCCGTGGCGGGCAGATGCCGCTGCCTAACCAAAGACAGTAACACATCTATAGAAAAAGAAGGGTATATCCCTTATTCCCTTCAGGCATGACCTAAAGGCTTTCATCTT
>Ga0256404_1004852_pt1 | contig 24610 bp, 14 predicted proteins | sample RumenRJG_01DNA_FD_185990 | JGI IMG/M metagenome (GOLD analysis project Ga0256404, IMG submission 185990) | Bovine rumen microbial communities from Lethbridge, Alberta, Canada - RJG_01 | ecosystem: Host-associated > Mammals > Digestive system > Stomach > Rumen | place: Canada: Alberta | collected... | reverse complement strand
GATCCGGGCGATGAGGTCATCATTCCCGAGCCCTGCTTTGTTTCCTATAAGCCCTGCGCCATATTTGCAGGGGCGAAGCCGGTGGTCATCGACCTGAAGGCGGAGAATGAGTTCAAGCTTCAGCCCGAAGAGCTCGAGGCTGCGATCACAGACAGAACCAAGATCGTTTTCATTTCCTATCCGAACAACCCGACCGGCGCGGTCATGACAAGAGAGGATCTCGAAAAAATCGCCGAAGTCGTGATCCGTCACGATCTTTTTGTGCTCTCGGATGAGATCTACGCCGCGCTCAACTATACCGGAGAAGAATATACCAGCATGGCGGCGATCCCCGGCATGCGCGACCGCACTGTCGTGGTGAACGGCTTCTCCAAGGCGTTTGCCATGACCGGCTGGCGCTTAGGCTATGCGACCGGCCCGGCCCGTGTCATCAAGCAGATGATGAAAGTCCACCAGTTTGCCATCATGTGTCCGCCGACCCTGTCCCAGTACGCCGCGATCGAGGCATTAAGAAACGGTGAGGAGGATGTGATCTACATGCGCAATGAGTACGATCAGCGCAGAAAGTTCCTCCTGAAGCGTTTTGAAGAAATGGGGATCGACTGCTTTGAGGCGAAGGGCGCCTTTTATCTCTTCCCCTGCATCAAAAAGTTCGGCATGAGTTCCAATGAATTCGCCGAGCGCATCTTAAATGAGCAGAAGCTGGCCGTCGTGCCCGGCAGCGCCTTCGGCGCGTCGGGTGAAGGATTCTTACGTATATCCTACGCCTATTCGCTGCGTGATCTGAAACGCGCCGTGGAGAGGATCGAGGCCTTTGTTTCAACACTGTAATAATGGAAAAAGCCATTGACGTAAAAAACGTCACAAAAATCTACCGCCTGTATGACCGGCCCGCTGACCGTCTGAAGGAATCCTTAAGCCTCACGAAAAAGAATTACCACAAGGATTTCTATGCGCTTAAGGACGTTTCTTTTGATGTGGAAAAGGGCCAGTCCGTGGGCATTATCGGCACCAACGGCTCCGGCAAGTCGACGATGCTCAAGATCATCACCGGCGTACTGACTCCGAGTGAAGGCGCCGTCAATGTCGAGGGCAAGATCTCCGCGCTTTTAGAGCTTGGTGCCGGCTTCAACATGGAATACACCGGCATCGAGAACATCTATATGAACGGGACCATGATGGGCTTTACCCGCGCGGAGATGGATGCAAAGCTCCCGGAGATCCTGGAGTTTGCCGATATCGGCGAGTTTGTGCATCAGCCGGTCAAATCCTATTCCTCGGGTATGTTCGTGCGCCTGGCGTTTGCTCTCGCGATCAACGTGGATCCGGAGATCCTGATCGTCGATGAAGCGCTCTCTGTCGGAGATATTTTTTTCCAGGCAAAGTGCTATCACCGGATGGATGAGCTCCGGAAGAAGGGCACGACGATCCTCATGGTCACGCACGACATGAGCTCCGTGCTCAAGTACTGCGATAAATGCATCCTTTTAAATAACGGTGAGAAGGTCGCCGAAGGCCGGCCCGGGGAAATGGTGGATCTTTATAAGAAGATCCTCGCCGGACAGTATGACCAGCTCGAAGCCATGATCGATGAGAGAGAAGCTGCGAACCGTGTGGAGAAAAAGCAGAACAGCGCGGCGGAGCACAGCGCGAACGCCCTCACGGCTGACGGCAAGGATCTGATGCGGGTCTCCATGACCATCAATCCGAATGTCAACGAGTATGGAAACGGCAAGGCGGAGATCTATGACTTCGGCATCCTCGACAAGGACTTAAGGCTGACCAACCTCGTCCTCAAGGGGGAAAGCTTTACCATCCGGGAAAAGATCCGGTTTCATGAGCGGATAGAGGCGCCGATCTTTACTTATACCATCCGCGATAAAAAGGGTACGGATCTTTCCGGAACCAATACCATGTTTGAAAATGCAGATGTCGGAAGTGTCGGCCCCGGAGACGAGTACGAGGTCGAGTTTACCCAGAACATGGATCTGCAGGGTGGCGAGTACCTGATCTCCATGAGCTGTACGGGATTCGAGCAGGGAGAGCATGTGGTCTATCACCGGCTCTATGACCTTCTGAATCTGACCGTGATATCAAATAAGAATACGGTGGGCGTCTATGACATGAATTCGAAAGTCAGGACCCGCCGGAATCCGCAGGAAGCATGAAGAACATCACCTACGATCTGATCGAAAAACTGGAATCCCTGCAGGATCACGAGGCTGCCGGAGAGGAGATCCTGTCCGGAACGGACGACAGCCTCTATTACTGTACCTTAAGCCCGGACAGAGTCAATGTCCTGGACAGCCTCCCCTGGCATAAGAGCATGCGCGTGCTTCAGCTTGGCGCCTGCGGCGGCGTTTTTTCAGAGCTTTCCGAAAGAACAGGCCGCTGGGATATCCTTGACTGTGCCGAAGAGGAGCTGGCGCTGGTCCGGCTGCGCTTTCCGAAGCTTTGCGCCAAAGAGGACGCAAAGCTTTGCCTTCTGAAGGAGGAAGAGACGGAGGAGGCGTCCTATGACGCTGTCGTGCTGTTTTTGTCCTCCCTCAATTCCTATGCGGCACAGTACGCGGAAAGAGGAGAGGATCTTCAGGCCATCGTAAAGAGGGCAGTCTCCTATGTAAAGCCCGGCGGGTCTTTTGTTTTTGCGGCGGATAACAAGAACGCGCTGAAGCTTGCCTCAGGCGAGCTTCCGGAGGAAGGGCTCCTCTATACGGAGGAAGCTTTTATCATGTCTGTGCGAAAGGAGCTTCCGTTTGCGGCATCGAAGCTGTATTTCCCGCTTCCTGACGCGCTCTTTGCCGTCAACATTTTCAGTGAGGAGAGACTTCCGGGATCCGGAGACTTCAAGGGCATCTCGGAAAGCTTCCTTTCGGAACGGTACTGCTCAGGCAATGAGGAGACCCTCTACGAAAGAATAAGCGAGGCGGGCGTCTTCCCGCACTTTGCACCCTCCTATCTGCTGATCCTTCAGGGAAAGAACGCTCCGGGAGAAAAGCAGGCGGCAGGCGCTGTTCTGCACAGTGATGACAAGGCGGTCCCAAAGGAAGAAAAGGCTTCAAGGATCCCGCAGTTTCCGGTCTACAGCCGGTTTAACCGCAGAAGAGCTGCCGGATACAGGCTGAAGACGGACATCTTCATGACTTCGGACGGGGAGAAGACCGTCCGGAAGACAGCGCTTTCAGAGGAAGCCAATGCCCATGTGGAAGGCTTTGGCGACCGATATGAGCTTTTAAAGGGCGGAGACGACAGGCTGTTTGTGCTGCCTTCTGAAAAGGGCGTTACCGAGGATGGGAGAGCCTTTGCAGGGTTCCCCTATGTGAAGGGAAAAGAACTCGGGACATGGCTGTCGGACCGGATCCGCCTCGGACAGGCGCCGGTTCAGGAGATGGAAGAAGCCCTTGGCATCCTCATGGGAGACACGGACTGTCCCTGCCATAATCTCGATGCCCTGTTTGAAAATGTAATGATCCGGGAGACATCCGGGGAACTGCAGTATGTGCTGCTGGACTATGAGTGGGTATTTCCGGAGGAACTTGACCGTCGTTTTGTGCGCTGGAGGATCTTAAGCTACTGGTATGAAGCACACCGGCAGGCACTGTATGCGTATGCGGACCGGCAGGCGTTTTTCTCATGCTTCGGCCTTCAGCCCGAGGAGCTTCCGGGCTTTGAGGAAAAGGAAGCTCATTTCCAGCAGCTTGTCAGAGGCGGTAATGCGGATCCTGCGGAGAAGTTCCGAAAGCCCCATAAGACGCCGGCCGATGTGAGAGCGCAGGAAGCGAGGCTGGAGGAATTTACCCAGTGGAATTTAAGGCTTCAGGACGAGATCGAAGAGCACAAGGCGGCGCTTTCCAAAGAGCGCGAGGTGGAACGCTTAAGCCAGAACCATATCCGCAACATTGAAAAGATCAATGCACAAAGAGAGGCAGAGATCGCGCAGCTTGGCGCGGAGGTGCAGTACCTTCGAAAGCATCAGAGCCTTCCAAGCCGCATCACGCACCGCATGATCACGGCGCTGGATGCCTGGGCTCCGGCGGAATCGAGAAAGCGCAAGATGATCCGGCTTGTGAAAAACACTGTCCTTCACCCCGTGCGCCAGTTCCGGCTCTTTACCACGAAGGCGGGCCGGGACTATATAGCCGGCGATTTTAATGTGGGAGGAGAGTTTGCAGAGGGCGGCATTCTGACACTGCCCGCAGCGGAGGCTCCGCTTGTTTCCATCGTGATCCCTGCATACAATCAGGTCGCCTATACCTACGCCTGCGTGCGCTCGATCCTCGCAAATACCGTTTTTGAGGAGACGTCCTATGAGGTGATCCTCGCGGACGATGTATCCACTGACGCCACGAAGGAGATCACCCGCTACATCCACGGAATGGTGATCAGCCGCAATTCTTCCAACATGGGCTTTCTGAAAAACTGCAATCAGGCAGCGGCAAAGGCCCGCGGAAAGTACATTTTCTTTTTAAACAACGATACCAAGGTCCATCCCGGGTGGCTTAAGAGCCTTACCGATCTGATCGGCTCGGATCCTTCCATCGGCATGGTGGGCTCCAAACTGGTATACCCGGACGGACGGCTGCAGGAGGCAGGCGGCATCATCTGGTCGGATGCTTCCGGATGGAATTACGGACGTCTCGATGACCCTGACAAGCCGGAATATAACTATGTAAAGGATGTCGATTACATCTCAGGCGCCGCGATCATGATCTCCAAAGCGCTCTGGGAGGAGATCGGCGGTTTTGATGAGCGTTTTGCTCCGGCATACTGCGAGGACTCGGACCTCGCCTTTGAGGTGCGGCGTCACGGAAGACGCGTCGTTTACCAGCCGGCATCGAAAGTGACGCATTTCGAAGGCATTTCCAACGGGACCGATGTGACGGGCACCGGATTGAAGCGCTACCAGGTGGTAAACCAGCAGACCTTCCGCGAGAAATGGGCAGAAGAGCTGAAAAAGCAGTGTGTCAATACCGGAAATCCGGATCCCTTTACCGCGCGCGACCGCTCGCAGGAAAAGCCCTGCGTGGTCATCGTGGATCACTATGTGCCAACCTGGGACCGTGACGCAGGCTCGAAGACGACCTATCAGTATATCCGGATGTTCCTGAAGAAAGGCTTCAATGTCAAATTTGTCGGGGACAACTTCCTCCATGAGGAGCCGTATTCCGGGATCCTTCAGCAGATGGGCGTGGAGATCCTCTACGGGCCGGAATACCAGAACAATATCTATGAGTGGTTCAGGAAGAACAGCGGCAATATAGATTTCTGCTACCTGAACCGTCCGCACATCGCGGTTAAATATATCGATTTCCTGAAGGACAACACCGATATCCGCTGCATCTTCTACGGGCACGACCTGCATTACCTGAGGCTGCTCAGAGAGTATGAGCTCGAGGGAGAGATCCGTAAAAAGCGGGAATCCGATTACTGGAAGAGTGTGGAGTTCTCAGTCATGCAGAAGGCCGATATGGTCTACTATCCGTCGCAGACCGAGATCGACGCGATCCACCATTTTCATCCGGAGATCCCGGCGCGGGCGATCACAGCCTATGTGTGGGACAGCTTCCCGGAGAAGAAGACAAAAGAAGAAGAGTTTGAAAAACGGCATGACCTTCTGTTTGTGGGAGGCTTCAGGCATCCGCCGAACGCGGACGGCGTGAAGTGGTTTGCAAAGGACATCTGGCCGAGGATCCATGAGGCACTTCCCGGATGCCGTTTCCTGATCGCAGGTTCGGGAGCGGGTGAGGACATCACGGCTCTGTCGGACGGCAGCAGCGGGATCGAGGTACTGGGCTTCGTTTCCGATGAACGCCTGAAGGAGCTTTATGAGGAGAGCCGGCTCGTTGTGGTGCCGCTTCGCTATGGGGCGGGCGTCAAGGGCAAGGTCGTGGAGGCTGTCTATAACGGATGCGTGATCGTGACGACCTCGGTCGGTGCGGAAGGCATTCCGGATGCTGAGACTGTCATGGCCGTAACGGATGATGATCCGGAGAAGCTTTATCAGAATGAGGACGCAATCGCGGCCCGCTTTGCCGATGAGGTCATCCGCCTTTATAACGATCCTGCCGCATGTGCTGCGATCGGCGCGGCGTGCGGAGAGTTTATCCAAAAGCACTACAGCATCGATGCTGCCTGGGAGGAGATCGCTTCCGACTGGGTCCCTGCAAAACCCCGGTCCTAAGGCTGAAATGGTTTAAGAATCCGCCGGAGGAGACTGATTGGACGAAAAGGAACTGATCCGGGCGAGACTTACAGAGCTTGACCGCCTGGCATATGAACGCAATATCCTGAAAACGAGCGGCTTTTTAAGCTATGCCGAGCAGCAGGCCTATCATCAGCTGCAAAAGGCGGGAAGCTTTCTGACCCCGACGCACTTTCTTGACGGAGGGTATGAGGAAAGTGAGAGGGCAGCAGCCTTCTTTCTGCCCGATTACATGGATAAGGCTGAGGCTGAAGGCGCAAAGATCGCCGTGCTTAAGGCTGAGGTACCGGGTGAAAAATACGCCGAGGAGCTGACACACCGTGACTATCTCGGAGCCCTCATGAATCTCGGGATCGAACGGGAATGCCTCGGAGACATCCTGGTGGATGAAGGCGGGGCGTACATTTTCTGTACGCAGGAGATGTCCGGATACATCACCGATAACCTGCTGAGAGTAAAGCATACCTCGGTTCGCTGCAGGATCACCCCGGCGGCGGAGCTGAAGCTTTCGCCTCGGCTCGAGGAAAAAAAGGTCAATGTCGCATCCGAGCGGATCGACGTCGTGATCGCTGCAGTTTATAAGCTGTCGAGACAGAAAGCGTCGCAGCTGGTGGATGCGGAGCAGGTATATATCAACGGCATTACCGTAAGCTCTGCCGGAAAGCAGATGAAGGAAGGCGACCGGGTCTCTGTCAGAGGCTTCGGAAAGTTCATCTATGACGGCATTGACGGAAGCAGCCGCAAGGGCAGGCTGTATGTAAGGATACAGAGATATATATGAATAAGCTCTTGAAAAATGGACGAAAAAAGAAAGCTCGCTTTCTTTTTTCTGGACATTTGACAAGGCAACAAGTATGAGCAAAAAAGCCAGGCGAGCAAGGCGAGTATGGCGATTTGCGAATACTTGTGAGTGTCACGGGAGTGCGCAGCACGAAGTGACACTCAGCTTATATACAACCAGGTGCGGTTCATCGCATGGAGGTTTATGATGAAAGAACAGGTACAGAAGATATTGGACGAGCTGACCGGGCGCTACCCCTCTCTCGAAAAGATCAGAGGGGAGATCGCAGACGCCTATGAGATCCTGAAGGAATGCTATGATCATGGCGGAAAGCTCCTGATCGCCGGCAACGGCGGCTCCTGCGCGGACAGCGAGCATATCGTAGGTGAGCTGATGAAGGGCTTCTGCAAAAAGCGTCCTTTATCAAAGGAGCTTATCGACCGGATCGCCTCGATCGATCCCGACCCTGATCCGAAGCTTTCCGAAAAGCTTCAGCAGGGTCTTCCCGCGATCGCGATCACGGGACATAACGCCTTGAGCACCGCATTTGCCAATGACGTGGACGCGGATTACTGCTTTGCCCAGCAGATCGCAGGCTACGGCAGACCGGGAGACGTATTCTTAGGGATCACGACCTCCGGAAACAGTAAAAACATCATGCGCGCGGCAGCTGTCGCAAAGGCGATGGACCTTAAGGTCATTTCGCTTACCGGCCGCGACGGCGGGAGGGTCCGGCAGCTTTCCGACTGCGCGATCATCGTGCCGGAGCAGGAGACCTATAAGATCCAGGAGCTGCATCTGCCGGTCTATCACGCGCTCTGCCTGATGCTCGAGGAGACGTTTTTCACAAGATGAAACACTGCTTTGCGATAAGTGCATACGGAGAATCTCCCTATCTGGAGGAGTGCATCCGCTCCGTGACCGGGCAGTCGTTTCCGACGCGGGTGATCATCTGCACATCAACGCCCAATGAACTGATCCGGGAGCTGGCGGAAAAATATGCGCTTCCGCTCTTTACCCGCGAAGGGGCCAGCTCTCTGCACGCGGACTGGAACTTTGCCGTGGAGACCGCGGTAAGGGAAACGGGTGCGGAACTGGTCACCGTCACCCATCAGGACGATGTCTATCACAGGGATTATGCAAAGGCCCTGAGGGCAGCATGGCAGATGTATCCCGATTTGAGTGTCTTCTGCACAAGATACCGCACGATCAACGCCAAAGGGGAGCTCATCCCGGGACAGGCGGAGAGCGTAAAGCGCTTTATGCGCCTGCCGCTTCGGATGCGGAAGCTTGCGAACCGCAGCCTTATAAAGCGTTCCGCTGTACAGTTCGGCAATGCGATCGGCTGCCCCACCTGTACCTACGCGGTACAAAAGACCGGCCTTCCCCTGTTTCAGAATGAGTATCATTTCGTGATCGACTGGGATACGCTGCTTCGCTTAAGCCGTTTGCCCGGCCGTTTCGTCTGTCTGGAGAAGGAGCTCTTAGATTACCGCATTCATGACCAGGCGGAAACAAGGAAAAATATACAGAATCATGTCCGGGAGCAGGAGGAAAGCGCCATGTACGAAAAAATGTGGCCCCGTCCGATTCCCCGGATCCTGATGCATTTTTATAAAAAGGCCTATCAGGCCTACGGCCCGGCCGATGAATGAGCTGATCAAGATACTGACAAGAGAAGAGAATGTCCGGATGCAGTATGAGATCCTGCTTATGCTTCTTGCATTTGCCGTTCCTGCGCTGAAAATAAAGAGCAGAAAAAAGCTGGCGGCTGCATGGGCTCTTGCGGCAGCGGTCTTTGCCTGGCTGCACCGGATACTGCTGCCGGCAGTGGTATCCGGCCTCTACCTCTATATGATCGCCGGCATCCTTGCCGTGCTTTTATACCTGGATCCGAAGGCCTTCCTGAGGCCTGCCGCCGCTGTGAAAAAGGCACTCAGCCCCTATCTTGAACAGCCCGCAGTCCTCTATGCCCTCATTCCTCTCCTGATCCTCATGATCCAGCTGTGCCGGATCAACATTGCCATTGACTATGATTCCCTGCGCTATGGTCTGCGTTCTGACGTCCTCCTGACCGGGGGACACGGGTTCCGCGGTTTTTTCGAAAACACGGGCCTCGTAAATCTGGTCTACAGCTATCCGAAGGGCTTTGAGGTACTGACGAGGCCGCTGTATTTCGGACATACCTGGGGTTACATTCTATGCGTCAATTTCTGGGTACTGGCTGTGATCTGGCTGATGGCGGACCTTATCACGAGAGAGATCACCGGAAATGTGAAGGCCGGCATCTTTACGGCCTGTCTCCTTTCCATGGTGCCCGGCATCAGCAACATGGCTCTGACCGCAAAGAGTGATCTGATGACCCTTTTGTGTCAGCTGATCTTCCTTTACTGCTGCGTGCGCTACGTAAACGCAGACGCTGCGCCGAAAGGGAAGGATCATGCGCTCTGCGGGAGGCTGACAGGCTGCGGTCTTGCGGCTCTTGCCGCAAGCTATGCCTTAAAACCGACGGCATTGGTTTTTTCCTCCCTGCTCGGTCTCACCGCGCTGATCATGCTTCTGCGGTATGAAAAACAACAGGGCGGAAGACTTTTGTTCAGCTCTGCAGGGTGCAGAGTCCTCATTCCGGTGCTTCTTTTTACGCTGCTGATGACCGCGCGAACATTCCTGATCACCGGGATGCCCTTTACCAGCATTTTTACAGGCGTATTTGAGCGCCTCGGAATGACGCTTCACTATCCCTTCCGTGTTCAGCAGACAAGCAGCAAGGCGCCGCTTGCACTGACCGATACGGTCCGCTTTTATCTCGGCAGGCTCTTCGGTTTTCTCTTCTGTCCTGTCGGGGAGGATATGCTGCACGTGCAGATGGCCTGGGGCGGTCTGGCGTTTACGCTGGTCCTGATCGCGGGACTCCTCGGGATCCGGAAGGTCCCTGAGCAGATGTCAGAGCTGAACCGTCTGCAGGAGGTCGGCACGCCGCGCGCTGCGGATCCGGAGAGGAAAGGCAGGACCTTAAGCAAAGCGGGCTTTTTGCTTACGGCGGCAGCCTCGGCGGTGACGGGAGCCGTCTCTCTTCTGACACTGTATTTTCTGTATCAGATCGACGGAAACTATTACGGACTGCTTTACGCGCTTGTGATCATCACCGGCAGCTCCGTGATCTCGGTACGAGCGGCTTACGAAGTATCCCCGCTCGGAAAGAACCTTCCAAAGCGCTTCAGCCAGAAGATGGACCGCGCGATGATCATGCTCTCCGCAGTCATGATCTGGTTTACGGCATTTACCGGATGGGCAGGCCCGGTCGGCTTTACGCCGGTCGATCCCGTGAACCGGGGCTACTACAATCATGAAGTCGAGTTCGGGATCTCTGACCCGATGCACTGGGACAGGCATACACGGGTCGTCGCCTTTGCATCTGAGCCCGACTGTTATCTGCTGAAGGGAAGAGTTGAGAGCTGGGTCGACATCGACGGTACCGGCGGCAACGTCTATCTCACGGATACCAAGCTCAATATCTTCAAGGAATATTTAAGCTTTGCCGATATCGACTATATCTACGCCGATCTGAGATTCCTGCATGACAGGGAGGACGAGCGGCATAAAAGGGCCGATACGCTGTTTACCTACATGCTCGAGGACGGTGATTTCGAGAGCGTCGTGCTTGCAGAGAACACCTCGTCCCAGATCTTTGCGAAGATCGATAAGGAGAGGATGGCAGAGGACTGGGAGGTCCCGCTGTCCGAAGAGAAGCAGGAGAGGACTGCGATGCAGTGCGCGTGGTACGAGAGCATCGGGGGCTACATAGAGCAATAGGCCTTATTCGGCACGGAAATGTCCGATCAAGGCTACTAGGCCGTAGATGCCGGAAATGCGAGCATAGCTGGGGCTGACCGGAGCAACTGTCTGAGGCGGGTCCCTACCCGTAAGGGCCTGCTCTGAAGGGACCCGCCGAGTTTGCGCAGGCAGCCCCTCATAGGCGGCGCAGCATTTCCAAGTCGGAGTGCCGGAGCCTTGATGGATCATTTCCTGCCTTATTATACAGATATGAACACGAACGAGAACCAAAAACTGAATATCCTCCCCGACCTCATCCTGCTGGCGGTCCTTGCGGGCTTTGCCTTCTGGGTCAACCGGGATATCCACATCAAGGGTCTCTACATGGACGACCTTTATATGTGGTCGTGCTACGGGGAGCAGAGCGTATGGGAGTTCGCGTTCCCGATCGGGACCTCGACGAGGTTCCGCCCGGTGTACTGGCTTGCGACCTACCTGCAGATGATGATCGTGGGCACGCATATCACGCGTTTTGTGGCGTTTAATATCGTCTGCAACATCGTGGTCGCCTGGACTCTGTTCTGGATCGCAAGGCGTCTTGCGGGCTGCCGCTGGGTCGGTCTCGGCGTGGGGATCTGCTACCTGGCGTCCCGTTTTGCCTATTACCAGATCGGGCAGGCGCTCGGCCTGATGGAGACGATGGCTCTGCTGATGGCGATCGTCATATTGTTTTTGCTGTTCCTGTTTATCGAGGCCGGCTGGAATGCCGGAATACAGGGAATGCCTGATGCTATCGGCAGAGCAGGCGATTCTTTAAGGCAGCGGGATCTGCGAAGCCGGAGACGGGGCGCTGACGGAGGTGCCTTTCCTTTTCTTTCCGCCGTGCTGATCTGGTTCCTGCTGGCCTTTACTCATGAGCGCTATATCAGTCTCTTTCCCCTGTTTTATTATGCGCTGATCGTGCGTATGCTGCAGCAGTCAAAGGGCATGCGCATTCGTAATGTGAAGGACCGCATGGTCCTCTGGGCTGCGCCGGCGGTAACGCTCGCGCTGATCATCCTCATCCGCAGCTTTGCGATCGGAAAGGCGCTGCCGGCAGGCACGGGCGGCACCGAGGTCACGGATACCTTCCATATCAGTGAGTGCATCCGCTACTGTGTCAGCCAGGTGCTCTACATTTTCGGCGTGAATGACGGCCCGGAGCATTTAAACGGCCTTCCCTGGGAGCAGACGCCGCCCATGGTCAGGCGAATGACGAAGTTCAGCGTACTGATGATCGGGCTGATCTGCATTGCCTTCCTGCTGAAGGTACTGCATGAGCTTTTTACGGGAAAACGCACCGAGGCTGCGCGTCATTTTGCCGTGAGCCTTCTTTTCGGCGGCTTTATCGCCCTCTGTATCGGGTGCTCCTCCGTTACGATCCGCGTGGAGATGCGATGGATCTATGTGTCCTACGCTGCCGCGCTTCTGTATGCCGCGTACATGATCGGAGAGATCTCCGGGGAGGAAGGGCTCTCTGCAAAAAGAGCCGCTGTCACAGCCCTGTTTGCGGCTTATATGGTTCTTTCGGTCAGCTGCAACCTTTTCTATCGCGGGTATTTCCCGAAGCTTTATTTCTGGCCGAACCAGCTCAGGATGAATTCCCTCGCGGAGCAGACGGTGGAGAAGTACGGCACGGAAGGCGTCTTCGGAAAGGATATCTATATCCTGGAAAACACGTATGAGATGAGCGATTTTTATGCCCGGACCTTCTTCAAGACCTATGATCCGGAGAAGAAGGCGGAGGGCACGACCGTGTATTTTGTCAATGATATGTCGGAGATCCCGGCAGCGGATGTCCGGTCTCAAAAGGCCCTGGTGCTTATGGAAGTACCGGAGGAAAATGCCTATAAAGATATTACAGCGGAGTTTCCCTTATGAGGCAGCGTGAACGCATTCATCAAATCAAATACCTTCTGATCCCGCTGATGGGCGTGCTGTTCTGGCTGTGGTATGTAAAGTCTGCCGGCGCGGATGTGGTGTACTCTGATTACATCCGGCTGGTGTATGATTATCTGCCCGATGTGACGAATCCCGCGAAGTTTTTTGTTCCGGATGTGCTGACCAGGATCCCGGCGGCTTTTCTCGCAAGGATCATTAATGTACAGCGCTTCGGCTACTCAGTTACCTTTGACCGGATGCTTACGATTGCCGGGATGGGCCTGATTGCTCTCATGCTCGGCATGTACATGCACCGTCAGAATATCAGTCTGCTCTGGCAGGTCCCCATCGGCATCGTGCTGTTTTCCCTCAACAAATGGGAGATCCTGCTGAACGGAACTGCCTGGGCGCATGTGGTCAGCTTCGGCCTGTTTTATTTAAACTACTATCTGCTGGATCTTCTCTGGACCGGGGAAGCGGACGTAAAGCAGGAGTTCATGCTCTGTGTGATGCCGTTTTTATGGCTGCTGTTTGCAGGGGAGTACATCGCCTCCTATGCGGTCACAATGATCCTGATCTGCCTTCTTGGGATGCTTTCGGGAGGCGCCGACAACTGGCAGAGCCGTAACAGCAAATCCATGTTCCGGGGGATCCTCGTAATGACTGCCGCGGCTCTTGGCCTATATCTTCTGAGCCGGCACTTTGCGGTGTGGGAGCATGCAGGAAGCACCGACATGAGCCTCATGGAGGTCATCAGAACGAGCCCCCTGTTTATTCCGAGGTTTTTCATTAAAAGCTTTGCGGGGACCGTGATTGGCCAGGAAACTGCAGCCTCCTTTTTCGGAGGACACGCTCTGCCGGACATCGTACTGCTTGCGGCCGGCGCTCTGGTGCTTGCGGCCTACGCATTTGCCTTTGTGCTGTACTTCGGCGGCGACATGATGGACCGCACTGTTTTTCCGCTGGTGCTTCTGATCTCAGGATTTTTAAACCACCTGCTGGTGACGGCGGGCCGGTGGATCTTCCTTCGCGAGGACTATGCCTTAAGCTCCCGCTACGGCGGCCAGTTCATGATCGGGATCACGGGGATCCTTCTGGTTTTTTCCATGTATCAGAGTACGAGAAAGCGCGGGGAAAGGCGTGCTGTCATGAAGCGGCGGACACACATCATGGCTGCCGCAGCGGCGGTTACGGTTTTCATTGCCGCGGGAAACTGCTATACTACGTATCAGGAAATCAGGAAAGCGCCCTACCGGGAGCAGAACTATGAACGCATGTCTGAGGCAGTGCTGCACTACGACACTTATCCGGAGGAAGAGCTTCTTAAGATCATGGAGTGGCATAAAGATCCGGCCATTCTGTATGAATCCTTAAGGATCCTGAAGGAAAACGGACTCAATGTTTTCCGGGCACCTGTCATGACGGCCGAGCCGGCCAAAGCAGATGCGAAATAAACGGAGGAATTGTAAAATGAAGGTTGTGATTCTGGCCGGCGGGTTTGGGACACGCATCAGTGAGGAAAGCCATTTAAAGCCGAAGCCGATGATCGAGATCGGAAACCAGCCGATCCTCTGGCACATCATGAAATATTACTCATCCTATGGATTTGACGAGTTTATCATCTGCGCCGGGTACAAGCAGTATGTGATCAAGGAATACTTTGCCGACTATTTCCTGCATAATTCCGATGTGACCTTTGATCTTGCGAACAACGGAATGACGATCCACAACAACAATTCCGAGCAGTGGAAGGTCAGCGTTATCGATACAGGCCTGAACACCATGACCGGCGGGCGGATCAGAAGGATCCGGCCGTTTGTCGGGGATGAGCCCTTTATGCTGACCTATGGCGACGGAGTCTGCACCGTGGATCTGAATGCGCTTAAAGAATATCATTTTTCCCACGGCAGGATCGCTACGATCACGACCGTCAACATTTCCGAGATGAAGGGCGTACTGGAGGTAAGCCCTGAGGGAGTGGTCACTTCCTTCCGCGAAAAGGAAGACAGGGATGCCTCCCTGATCAACGGAGGCTTCATGGTTTTTAATAAGGAGATCTTCGATTATCTTGAAGACGATACCACCGTGCTGGAAAAGGAACCGCTGAACCGTCTGAGTGCAGAGGGGCAGCTCATGAGCTTTTATCACGGGGGGTTCTGGCAGTGCATGGATACCCAGAGGGAAAAGCAGAAGCTGGAAGCGCTTTGGGCATCGGGCAATGCTCCCTGGAAACGATGGTAGAGGGATCGGCTATGGTGAATTATGAAGAACTGAAGGCATTTTACAACGGGAAAAAGGTCCTGCTGACAGGCCACACCGGCTTCAAGGGAAGCTATCTCACAGTGATCCTTTCCATGCTCGGAGCAAAAGTCTACGGCTATGCGCTGAAGGCCGGCACAGAGCCGTGTCTCTTCGATATCCTTTACGGGAACTGTGTGTCATCCAGGTCCGAGACGGAGCTTCATGTGCGGCTTCCCGGCGGCATGAGACTGACAGAGAGCATGACGGAGAGCCATATCGCGGATATCCGCGACATGGATGAGCTGGAATCCTATTACAACAGGGTCGAGCCGGATATCGTGCTTCATCTCGCCGCCCAGCCCCTGGTGCGGGAAAGCTACCGGATCCCTCGGGAGACCTATGAGATCAATGTGATGGGAACGGTCAATCTGCTGGAATGCGTGCGCAGACATCCGTGCTGCACGTCCTTTCTCAACGTGACTACCGACAAGGTCTATCTTAATGAGGAGCGCCCGGATTATGCCTACCGTGAGGATGACAAGCTGGACGGCTACGATCCGTACGCCAATTCCAAGTCCTGCTCGGAGCTCGTGACCCACAGCTATGCGAATGCATTCTTAAGAGATGCAGGCGTGGCGGTCTCCACGGCGAGAGCGGGCAATGTGATCGGCGGCGGGGATTTCAGCAAGGACCGCATCATACCGGACTGTGTACGGGCGGTCGTAAATCACAAAAAGATCGTCGTGCGGAACCCTTACAGCATCCGGCCGTATCAGCATGTCTTTGAGCCGCTGTTCGTATACCTCACCATCGCCATGCGCCAGGCGGAGGATCCTTCTCTCGCAGGCTGGTACAATGTCGGCCCGGATGATGAGGACTGTGTTACCACCGGACAGCTCTGCGATCTCTTCACGGAAAGCTTCGGCGAGGGCGCAGCCTGGGAATCCCCGGAGATTCCCTCCGGACCGCATGAGGCAGGGCTTCTGAAGCTGGATAACAGTAAGATCAAAACAATCTTCGGTTGGGAGCCGGTATGGCACATGGACCGTACGGTCAGAGCGATCACGGACTGGACGAAGGCGTGGATTTCCGGAAACGAGGAAGCCAATGCGGAGCTTGTGAGGCAGATCCGGGAGTATATAGAATAATATATCCTGATTGCTTCGGCGCAGGCGCATTTGGCGTGAATCGACATAATAAGATCTGCGACGAAAAACTCAGGCTGTAAATATGAGTCGAAAGAGAGCATACATGAGTCAGTTCTTTGATAACATGAACGAGCAGGAGGCGCACCGCAGGATCCTGGATCTGGTGAGCGAGTACTGCGATAAGTATCATAATCAGGATAAGGGCCTTCCCTACCGGGAGGGTGACCGCATCCCCTATGCCAGAAGGGTCTATGATCACGAGGAGATGCTCAATCTCGTCGACAGTGCCCTGGAGTTCTGGCTTACGATGGGAAGATATACCGATGAGTTCGAAAAGGGCCTGGCGGAGTATATCGGCGTGCCGTTTGCCAATGTCGTGAATTCTGGTTCTTCCGCCAATCTTCTTGCGTTTATGGCACTCACCGCGCATCAGCTCGGTGACCGCGCCGTAAGACGAGGCGATGAGATCATCACTGTGGCGGCAGGCTTCCCGACGACCGTGACGCCGGCGATCAATTTCGGGGCCGTTCCGGTCTTTGTCGATGTGGAGATCCCAAGCTATAACGTGGATGTAAGACGCCTGGAAAATGCCCTTTCCGATAAAACGAAGGCAGTTATGCTGGCGCATACCCTGGGCAATCCGTTTAACCTTAAGGTCGTGACCGATTTTTGCAAAAAGCACGGGCTCTGGCTGATCGAGGATAACTGTGACGCCCTCGGAAGCCGTTACGAGCTGAACGGAAAGTGGGTCATGACCGGTTCCGCGGGAGATATCGGGACCTCCTCCTTCTATCCGCCGCATCACATGACCATGGGAGAGGGCGGCGCGACCTATACTGCCGATCCAAAGCTGCAGAAGATCATGCTGAGCATGCGGGACTGGGGCAGGGACTGCATCTGCCGCTCCGGGCAGGACAACCGCTGCGGACACCGCTACGACGGACAGTACGGGGAGCTTCCGAAGGGATATGATCATAAGTATGTTTATTCCACCTTCGGCTATAACTTGGGCATCAGCGACATGCAGGCGGCAGTCGGCTGTGCGCAGCTGAAGAAATTCCCGGGATTTGTGGAAAAGCGGAAGGCCAACTGGGCATTCTTAAAGGAAGCCCTGGCGAATACTGCTGACCGCATCATCCTTCCCGAGGCGGAGCCTCATTCCGATCCGAGCTGGTTCGGTTTCTGCATGACACTGGCGGAAGGAATCGACCGGACAAAGGCTCTTCGCTACATCGAGGACCATGGCGTGCAGACACGCCTTCTCTTTGCCGGAAACCTCACAAAACAGCCCTGCTTTGACTCTGTCCGCGGCGACGGAACATCCTACCGCGTGGCAGGAGACCTTACCAACACAGACATCATCACCGAACGAACCTTCTGGGTCGGCGTCTATCCCGGCATGACGGATGACAGGCTGAGCTACATGGCGAAAACGATCCGGGAAGCGGTCCGGCAGCAGTAAATGTGAAGGCACTCCGGTTTCGGACGCAGGCGCATTTGGCGCTAGCAGGAACGGCGACAGTGCGATTTGTGCAGAATGGCCGTATAAGCGATCCTGCGCAAGCGAAGCGCAGACAACAGGTCGCGCATAGGCCAGGCAAACAATCGCACGAGCCGCCCGCGAAGCGTCAAAATAAGACCTGCGCTGAAACCGGATGCATTTGATAAATGGGAGTGTATCATGAGCACCATCAAAGTGTACAACACCGTCCGTCTGAAGGAAGCACAGGATGCGAGTCTTGAGATCCTGCTGGAGATCGACCGCATCTGCCGCGCGAATGACATTAAATATCTTCTGGACTCCGGCACACTGCTCGGCGCCGTCCGTCATAAGGGTTTTATTCCCTGGGACGATGACGCTGATATTGCCATGACCAGGGATAATTTCGACCGCTTTTATAAGCTGATCCGGGAGAAGAAGGAGGACGGCCTTCCGGAGACGATGGAGCTCGTGATGCCGGATGAGTACCGGGGCGGCGAAGCCTTCTATGATTTCACGCCGAGGATCATTTATCTGAATTCCCGCAGGCGTCTGGAAACTCCCGAGATGGATTTTTATGAGGGCAAGCTCAATCATCTCTGGGTCGATATTTTTATTCTGGATAATATCGCGGACAGTCCGCTCGCGGATAAAACGACGCGCCTTCGTCAGAAGATGCTCTACGGCTATGCCATGGGCAAGCGCTATGCTCTTGATTACAGCAAGTATTCGCCTTCGGATAAACGGAAGGTGGAGGCTCTTGTGAAGATGGGTAAGAACAAGAGCATGAAGGAGATCTTTCGCGATCAGGAGGAGCTTTCCCGAAAATATAACGGCAAAAAGACCAGGCGCATGTATTATTCCAATTACCAGCCGGATTATATCCATGATACGGTTGAAAGGGAATGGAGTGAAAATACGACGGAGCTCGAATTTGAAGGACATATGCTGATGGCGCCGAAGGAGTATGACAAGGTCCTTCGGGTGATCTATGGCGACTACATGACGCTTCCGCCGGAGGATCAGAGGGTGCCGTCACATTCCGATGATATCGAGGTCTACAAGGACGGAAAACCGCAGGAGCCGATCGTGCGGAGCCGGAGTCATTAACAGGAATTTCTGAAAAGCAATGGGTAAGACAGTCAGTGTGATCGTTTCAGTCTACAACGAAGAAAAGGGACTGAAGCAGTTTTATGAGACATGCAGCAGAATACTGAAGGAAATGGTAAATGCCGCAGGCAGGTCGGACAGTGAGGACGTCAGAGAACAGCCGGCAGAGGACTACCAGCTGCTTTTTGTGAATGACGGCAGCGTCGATCAGAGCGCGAAGATCCTCGAGGAGCTGAGGCAGCAGGATCCGGAGCATATTTCGGTGATCCGTTTTTCCAGAAACTTCGGACATGAGGCGGCTATGACGGCCGGACTTGACTATGCGCGGGGCGACTGGCTGATCTTTATGGATGCCGATCTGCAGCATCCGCCCGCCATGATCCCGCAGATCATGGCATGCTTTGCCGAGGGCTTTGATGTCATCAACATGGTCCGTACGAAGAATGAAGAGGCGGGCGCCATGAAGAACCTCACCTCCGGACTTTTCTATAAACTGATCAATCAGATCTCGGATGTGAAGATGGAGCCTGCGGCTTCGGACTTTTTTGCCATGAACCGCGCGGCTGCGGATGTTCTCCGACATAATTACCGGGAGAAGGTACGCTTCTTAAGAGGCTTTGTCCAGAACATCGGTTTTCGGAAGACCACGCTTTCCTATGAGGCGGGGACAAGGGTCGCAGGCACAAGCCACTACAGCTTCAAAAAGCTCTGGAAGCTTGCGATGGATACGATCATCTGCTTTTCCAATCTGCCGCTCAAGCTGGGCATTTATGCGGGACTTCTTTCAGGCCTGCTCGGCGTACTGCTCATCATTTACACGCTGTTTACAAGGCAGGGAGCGCCAAGCGGCTATGCGACCATTGTGATCGTGCTCTGTTTCATGTTTGCCGTGCTCTTCATGCTGCTTGGCATCATGGGAGGCTATATCGCGATCATGTTCCGGGAGATGAAGGACCGGCCGATCTATATCGTCGAAGACTTCAAGGACGGGGAAAAAGATATACCGGCGGCAGCAGATCCTCTATCACCGGCCAGGTGATCGCTTGCTGCGGCGGCGCAAGCCTCGTATAAGAAGCAGAGAAGTGAATTTTTACACATTAGGAAAATACCCGGGATCCGGAGAAAAGGTATCCCGAAATAAAGATTATTACAGCAATGGAGCTGCCGGGAATACCGGTAGCTTTTTCTATAAAAGTGAATAAATATGCACAATATTTTTTAATTATTCTATTAAAATCATAGAATCCTTCAAAATATGGAAGCTCGCTGTTGCGGTTTTAAATCAAAAGAAGTAAAATGCCTTTGGCATAAATGTAATAGAACATCTGATGATACAGGAGAAGCATATGGGAAAACGTCAGGACATTCATAAGGTAATGATCATCGGCTCCGGCCCGATCGTGATCGGACAGGCGTGTGAGTTTGACTACTCCGGAACACAGGCGTGCAAGGCGCTTCGGTCTCTCGGATATGAGATCGTACTCGTCAACTCCAACCCGGCCACCATCATGACGGATCCGGAGATGGCAGACAGGACGTATATCGAGCCTCTCAACGTGGAGAGAGTGACAGCGGTCATCGAGAAGGAGCGTCCCGACGCGCTGCTTCCGAACCTCGGAGGACAGTCCGGACTGAACCTCTGCTCCGAGCTGTACAAGGCCGGCGTTCTGGATAAATATAACGTCAAGGTCATCGGCGTCCAGGTCGACGCGATCGAGCGCGGCGAGGACCGGATCGAATTCAAGAACACCATGAACATGCTCGGGATCGAGATGGCGCGCAGCGAGGTGGCTTACAGCGTCGAGGAGGCACTTGCCATTGCCGACAAGCTCGGTTACCCGGTCGTGCTCCGCCCCGCATATACCATGGGCGGTGCCGGCGGCGGTCTCGTGCACAACAGAGAGGAGCTTAAGGTTGTCTGTGCCCGCGGTCTGCAGGCATCCCTGATCGGGCAGGTCCTGGTCGAGGAATCCATCCTCGGATGGGAAGAACTCGAGCTCGAGGTCGTTCGTGATAAGGACAACAACATGATCACGGTCTGCTTCATCGAGAACGTGGACCCGGTCGGCGTCCATACCGGCGACTCTTTCTGTACCGCTCCGATGCTGACGATCTCCGAGGAGCTGCAGAAGGATTTGCAGGAGCAGGCCTACCGCATTGTTGAGCATATCGGCGTCATCGGCGGCACCAACGTACAGTTTGCCCACGATCCGGTGAGCGGACGTGTGATTGTCATCGAGATCAACCCGCGTACCTCCCGTTCCTCCGCACTTGCATCCAAAGCAACCGGTTTCCCGATCGCGCTGGTCTCCGCCAAGCTGGCCTCCGGCCTCACCCTCTCCGAGCTTCCGGACAGCAAGTTCGGTACGCTTGATAAATATGTTCCGAACGGCGATTTCGTCGTTGTAAAGTTTGCGCGCTGGGCATTCGAAAAGTTCAAGGGTGTGGACGATGTCCTCGGCACGCAGATGCGTGCCGTCGGCGAGGTCATGAGCATCGGAAAGAACTTTAAGGAAGCCTTCCAGAAGGCGATCCGTTCCCTCGAGAAGGACCGCTACGGTCTCGGCCATGTGAAAAACTTCCATGAGATGAGCAAGGAGGAGCTTCTGCGTCTCCTGATCAATGCTTCCTCCGAACGCTATTTCCTGATCTATGAAGCACTGAGAAAGGGTGCCACGGTCGATGAGATCTTTGACATCACCAAGGTCAAGCATTACTTCCTGCAGGAGATGAAGGAACTCGTGGAGGAGGAAGAGGCACTGACCGCCTCCTTTGATGGCTTCGATCCCGAAAAGGCGGATCCGGAGAAGGCAGCCGCATTTGACGCTGCTTTGATCCAGGCCAAGAAGGACGGCTTTGCCGATATGTACCTGCACCAGATCCTGCATGTAAAGCAGGACTTCATTCGGAACCGCAGAGAAGCTCTCGGCATGACCGAGGCCTGGGACGGCGTCCATGTAAGCGGTACCGAAGACAGCAGCTATTATTACTCCACCTATAATGCAGCGGACAATAATCCCGTCAGCAATGAAAAGCCCAAGATCATGATCCTTGGCGGCGGTCCGAACCGTATCGGCCAGGGCATCGAGTTCGACTACTGCTGCGTACACGCATCACAGTCCCTTAAGAAGCTCGGCTTTGAGACGATCATCGTAAACTGCAATCCCGAGACGGTATCCACCGACTACGACACCTCCGACAAGCTTTATTTTGAGCCGCTGACCCTGGAGGATGTTCTTGCGATCTACCGCAAGGAAAAGCCGCTCGGCGTCATTGCCCAGTTTGGCGGCCAGACCCCCTTAAATCTTGCGGCAAAGCTCAAGAAGGAGGGCGTCAATATCCTCGGCACCACACCGGAGGTCATCGATCTTGCCGAAGACCGTGACCAGTTCCGTAAGGTAATGGATAAGCTCGGCATCCCGATGCCGGAATCCGGCATGGCGACCACTGTAGAAGAAGCCAAGGCCCTAGCCAACAAGATCGGATATCCGGTCATGGTGCGTCCCTCCTACGTCCTGGGCGGACGCGGCATGGAGGTCGTAAGCGATGACTCTACGATGGAGGATTACATGCGTGCGGCAGTCGGCGTGACGCCGGACCGTCCGATCCTGATCGACCGCTTCCTGCATAATGCCCTGGAGTGTGAGGCAGACGCGATCTCCGACGGAAATGACGCATTTGTTCCTGCCGTGATGGAGCATATCGAGCGCGCCGGCATTCACTCCGGTGACAGTGCCTGCATCATCCCGTCCCAGAACATCTCCGAGGAGAACCTGAAGACGATCTATGAGTATACCCGGAAGATTGCCGTGGAAATGCATGTCGTGGGCCTCATGAACATGCAGTACGCGATCGAGGACGGTGTGGTCTTCGTGCTCGAGGCCAACCCGAGAGCTTCCCGTACGGTCCCGTTGGTCTCCAAGGTATGCGGTATCCGCATGGTGCCGATCGCGACGGATATCATTACCTCTGAGCTTACCGGAAGACCGTCGCCGGTACCGGAGCTTAAAGAGCGCGACATCCCGTATTACGGCGTCAAGGAAGCTGTCTTCCCCTTCAACATGTTCCCGGAGGTAGATCCGCTCTTAGGTCCCGAAATGCGTTCGACCGGCGAGGTCCTGGGCATTGCCCCGACCACCGGCGAGGCCTTCGTCAAGGCGGAGGAAGCAGCGAAGGCGGAGCTTCCGATGTCCGGTACGGTACTGATCTCTCTCAACAGCCAGGATAAGGCTGACGCTGCAAAGCTTGCAAAGAGCTTTGCCGATGACGGATTCCACATCATGTCGACCGGTGAGACCTGCCGGCTGATCGCGGAAGCAGGCATCGAGGTGGAGAAGGTGAACAAGCTCTATGAGGGCCGGCCGAATATCACGGACCACATCACCAACGGAAAGATCCAGCTGATCATCAACTCTCCGAGCGGCAAGCAGAGCATCCATGACGACAGCTACATCCGTAAGGCGGCGATCAAGGGAAGGATCCCGTATATCACCACCATGGCGGCAGCATTTGCCGCTGCGAACGGCATCCATGAGCTGCAGGCACACGGCAGCGGAGCGATCCATTCCCTGCAGGAGTGGCACGGCCTGATCAGGGAGAAGAAATAATATCGCTATGACATAAAAGGTGCTGTTGGATTAAGAAAACAGCGTACATAAATCCCCTTCTACGGTTCCCGTCTCCGCTTCGCTCCGGTCGGCGCCAAACAGGCGTCACCGGCGCCTGGCGCCCCGCTGCGAGTTTTGCTTATAAGGGACGAAGCAAAGCTTCTGACATATTTATGAAGGAAGCAAAACTCTTGCTGCGGGCCGACGACGTCCGTAGAAGGGGATTTTGTACGCATACAGTTCTCTTTCGATGCGACAGCCCCTGTCAAATGAGTATTACGAGTTATACTTTTAGTTGCAGACGGTACCGTCCGTCTCCTTTTGAACTTATCGAAGAAGCGTAGAACACTTCGGCGGCCCTGATCAGGAAGGCAGTGTCGAAAGCCCCTGCTGTCTCATAGGCGGAATGCATCGCAAGCTGCGCAATGCCGATGTCCGCGGAGAGGACCGGGACCTGAATGGTGGAAATGTTGCCGAGTGTGGAGCCTCCGGTCTGGTCGGAACGGTTGTGGAAGATCTGAACGGGCACTTTGGCAGCGGCGCAGATCTCTTTGAACAAAGCGCCTGAGACCGAATCGGTGGTGTATTTCTGATTGGCGCTGTATTTGATGACGATGCCGCCGTTAAGATAAGGACGGCTGGTCGGATCCGATTTGTCGGTATGGTTCGGATGGACGCCGTGGGCGTTGTCCGCGGAAAGAAGGAAGCTTTTGAGGAGCCTTAAGTGATAATCCTCCTCACTGCCGCCGCATGCTGTATTGATCCTGTGGAGCACATCAGAGAGGAAGGTGGAGGCAGCACCCTGACGGGTCCCGCTTCCGACCTCTTCGTTGTCATAAACGCAGTGGACTGCCGCGCTCTGTCCGGGGGCAGCGTTCAGGAAGCTCTTAAGAGAGGCAAACGCGCAGCTTAAATCATCGATCCTGCCGCTGGCAATAAACTCCTCATGAAGTCCGAGCACAGTTCCTTTGGCCCGGTTCCAGAGGAAGAGCTCCGTATCCAGTATGTCCTCGGGTGATACACCTGCTTCGGAGGCGAGGAGTCTGAGAAAGCTGCTTTCGGACGATTTGCCAGGATCGGAAGAACCCGGATCCTCTCCGGGAAGCTTAGCGTCAGCGAAAAGCGGGAGCATATCCTTCTGCGGATTGATCTTATAGCCGTCGTTGACGGTGCGGTTCATGTGGATCGCAAGACGCGGAATGATCAGAAGGTCCCGGTCGATCTTCAGAAGCCTGGTTTCTACGCCGTCCGGGGTACGCACCACGATACGGCCGGCCACAGAGAGCGGACGGTCAAACCAGGATTCACAGATCATGCCGCCGTATTTCTCCACGTTCAGCTTTACAA
>Ga0256404_1004849_pt1 | contig 24635 bp, 27 predicted proteins | sample RumenRJG_01DNA_FD_185990 | JGI IMG/M metagenome (GOLD analysis project Ga0256404, IMG submission 185990) | Bovine rumen microbial communities from Lethbridge, Alberta, Canada - RJG_01 | ecosystem: Host-associated > Mammals > Digestive system > Stomach > Rumen | place: Canada: Alberta | collected... | reverse complement strand
GAAGACGTCGGTTTTGAATACGCATGGATCACTGATCACTACAACAACAAAAACGTATACGAAACCTTAGCATTAATTGCATCTGAAACTGAAACCATTAAAATGGGTCCTGGTGTAACCAACCCATACGTAAGAAGCCCTGCAATTTCTGCTTCTGCAATCGCAACCATTGACGAAATCTCAGAAGGAAGAGCAACCTTCGGTATTGGACCTGGTGACAAAGCAACTTTCGACGCTTTAGGAATCGCATGGGAAAAACCTGTATCCACTATTAAAGCAGCAATCGCTGACATTAACACTTTATTATCTGGAGGAAAAACCGAAGCTGGTGCAGCTTTAGGTGGAGCAAAAGCTGTTCAAGAACACATCCCTATTTACATGGGTGCTCAAGGACCTAAAATGTTAGAAACCGCTGGAGAAATCGCAGATGGTGTATTAATTAATGCTTCCAACCCTAAAGACTACGAAGCAGCTATGCCTATGATTAAAAAAGGTATCGAAGCAGCTGGTGGAGACAAAGAGTTTGACGTAGGTGCATACACTGCAACTTCCATTGGTGCTGACTCTGACGCAGCTAAAAACGCAGCAAAAATCGTAGTTGCATTCATCGCAGCAGGTTCCCCTGCTCCAGTTATCGAAAGACACGGATTACCTGAAGGATTCAACGAACAAATGGGTGCATTCTTAGCTAAAGGTGACTTCGGTGGAGCTATCGGTGCAGTAACTGATGAAGCACTCGACGCATTCTCCGTATGTGGTACCCCTGATGAGTTCATTCCAAAAATTGAAGGCTTAGCTGAAATGGGTGTAACTCAATACGTAGCAGGTTCCCCTGTTGGTAAAAACGTAGAAGAATCCATTAAATTATTAGGAGATGTAATCGCAAGTTTCTAAACTTGCTTACTTCTTTTCTTTTTTTATTTTTTTCATAATCTTATACACAACTTACTAACTAACTATTTTTTAGCACAATTTTTAATTATGACAAAAGCAATAATAATATAATATTACATTTATTATATTGCAGGTATTATAATGGAAATTGAAAAGTTAACAAAAGAAATTAGGCAAAGAGCCTTTGAGAAAAAAGATCCAAAAACTCCAGAACAGGTAGGTGCCAGTTGGTACAATGATGATTTAACCTATGACGGGATTGCAAAAACATTATTCATAATTTTACCGACACCCGGATGTGCCTGGGCAATTGGAGATAGTGGCGGATGCACAATGTGCAGTTATGTTTCAGACTGCACCTTAGAGCCAATTGACAGTGAAACCATATTAAGAATATTTAATGACCATTTGTCAAGGCATCCGATAGCTGAAGAGGACAAGATTACAGTGAAATTATTTGCATCAGGAAGTTTCCTAAATCCATATGAACTTCCAAAAGATGCACGAGACCAAATTCTAAAAACATTGATGAACTTAGGCAACGTGACTGAAATCGTTGTTGAATCAAGACCGGAATATGTTAAAGAGGAATACCTTGATGAAATTTTTGAAATTATAGGAGACACATTATTCGAAGTGAGCATTGGTCTTGAAACATCAAATGATTACACCCGCCTTAAAAAAATCAATAAGGGTTTTACTCGTGAAGATTTTGAAACTGCCGTTAAGTTAATGCAAGACCTGAAAGAAACCAAAGGGTATAACTTAAAATCAAAAGCATACATTTTCGTCAAACCTATTCTTGTATCTGAAGCTCAAGCAATTTCCGAAGCAATCGAAACCGCAAGATATTGTGATTCTATAGGAGTCAATAGACTTTCATTCTGTCCTGCAACAATACATGGGGGAACAGTGATTGAAAGGTTCTGGAGAAAGGGAGCTTACCAACCTCCTTGGATTTGGTCATGCATAGAAATCATCAACACAGTACGTGATGAATTAGAGATACCTGCTCTTCTTGACACTTCAGGATTTGGTTCAAGACGTGGACCATATAACTGTAAAAAATGTAATAAAGATTTAAAGCACATGATAATAGCTAACAATTTAACTCAAAGCAAAATCGAATATGATTGCGAATGCAAGGGCGAATGGTTAGCTGAAATTAACAATTCAGATATGAATAGCTCAACTGTTGAGATTAAGCATATCCCATTATATTAATATAATTAAAAATGTTAATTATTATTAGGAGGAAATTATGAAAACTAAATTTGTTAGTTTACTGGCCATACTTCTCGGATTAATAATTATCATATTTCCAATAATGGGAGTAATTGGGGTCAGTTCCTTAATTGGATTATCAGTATTATTTATGTCTATTTATCTGCTTGTTGTAGGGGTGACTATAATAGACTATAATACTAGTGGTGCAATACTTGATCTGATTTTAGGAATTTTACTATTATTATTAAGTATAGGATTAATATTCAATCCAAGCCTTCTAGGATTCCTAACTGAAATTACATTATATATCGCAGGAATAATGTTAATCATTGTTGCTGTTGCATCATTAATTAACAACCGCAGCTCAAGATATGGATTCTACATTGGAATCGCAGGAATCGTGCTTGGTTTATTATATATAATCATTGGAACTTATGTTTCAAGCCCAATTATTCTTGGAACATTAATCGGAATATGGTTAGTGATAAGTGGTATTTTAAAATTAATGGATAGGTAACCTATCCAAAATTCTCTTTTTTGGTGTTAATATTGATTGGAATTAGTGCAGATTTTGACCCGGTACATAAAGGTCATGAAAAGTTAATCAAAGAGGCTAGAAAAATAGCTGATAAGGAAAATAAAAAAGTCGTAGTTTATTTGAATAAAGGATTCAGCGCAAATCATGCTCCTTTTTTTGTAGATTTCGAGGCACGTCGTGAAATGGCATTGGCTCTTGGAGCGGATGAAGTCAGGTCTTTTGAAGGACTACACCACAGGCTGGTTTTATCCTACAGTGTCCCTATCAGGCTCAAGCAGATGATTGATGATGGAGTGACCGATTACATTACCTCCGCAAGCATCTCACTTGATGAAATCAAATCAAAAGCACAGCCATTTATTGATGAGGGCAATTTTGTTGGAATGCCAAAGAGCTACAAGAACAGGAATGAAATTCGATGGTATGCGATTAATGAGTTTCTCGGTTCCAAAGTCAATTATCATGTTGTAAAAGAGTTTAACAAGGATAAATTTTCAGGCAGGCTTATCAGACAATCGATTATTGACAATGACATGACTTTAACAAATGATGTCAAAAAGCTGCTGCCTAAAACTACCGTTGAAATTCTTGAAAGGGAAATTGAGGCCGGAAAAGTTCCGGGCGAGAGAAACTGGGCTGAAATTTATAAACGAATGAACACCTATTCCCGGGGAAACCTCGAAAAGATAGCTTATCTGAATGGAAATACAATTAATGAGATTATCAAAAGAAGAGTTTACAGAGACCCTGAGTCCATCTGGGCAGTTTTTAGAAGATCAGATTATGGTCCCGTAATGACCCGTCTTGCCATTAGTGCAATAGAAATGGATGTCTCAAAAAAAGAGGTTATGGATTTGATGAAAAGCTATGAGGAACAGGGTGTAATTCCGGACAATCAAAAAGTTCAAAGAGTGATTGATAGGGCATGGTATGTTGCAAGCGAAGGTGATAAGGGAGTAAGTGCGCGTGATGCAAATGAAGCATTCAGAAGCAAAAACATTAACGTTAATGCACCATCAACCCTTGAAGCCGGATTAAACCTGACCAAATTTGAAACAAAAATTACCAAGGAAGGCTTGGACACCGACCTTTATGTGGACAAAAACGGCAAGATATCTGTTCAGTTCAAAAGTGAAGGCAAAAAGATTAAGACAAACCTGAGGCTTCCTGCTGTTGAAGTCACATATCTCAGATACATAATGGACTCTCATTTCATTCCAGTTACAGGAAGTATAAAAAAAGCCAAAAGAGGATTTAAAGTTAAAGTGGTTATTGGCTAAGTTTTTTTAACGCCGCTTTAACCATTATCAAATCTTTATCATCAAAATAATCTATTATTTCTTCTAATTCTTCAGATTTTCTTTTTGAGCTGTTTAATGTATTGTTTATTCTTGAAATTGACTTGTTTTTAAATTCAACTCCTTCAGTTAATGACAATGTTTCGAAAAATTCATCCATTAAATTATAATCATCCGCAAGCTGAGAGGTTTCAATCAATAATGCTGACAATGATTTAGTGTAGCTGCTTCTAAGCAGTTTCAAAATAGCTGCATCACCAATAGTATCACTGATCTTTTTTGTCTTGATGAATTCATTTAAAAAAAGCAATTTATCGCTGAATTCACCACTAATATACAATATTGGATTATCTGAATCTATTTTACCTATTACGGCACCATCCACCAATTTATCAACATATTTTGATATTTCAAAAGTGGTTTTGGGAGATATGTTGTTCAAGTCCAAATATAACCCATCTGTGAATTTCCCATATTTTTTAGCCACTTCCAAAGCACTTTTCGGAGAGTTTGCTGAAATAAGGATGTCAGAATTTAGAGCCACATCCTTAAATGTGTCAAGCAGTTTGACATTTGCCTCTTTTATGGATTCAATTGTTTCGTGTGACCTGCCTTCTGAAGATGTGATGAATTCAATATCATCTGAGTTTATCAAATTAATTAGATTTCTCGAAACTTTCCCAAATCCAATAAATCCTATAATCATCATATCACAAGTTATTTTTTGAAAAGAAGCATATCATGCAGGTTAACGCCTATGTCTCTTGAAATTGTATTGCATTTTGCACATAACAAAAAGTAAATATCCTTATCTGATAAATCGATTTCTGTCAAACCCTCATAATTGCCCATTCCTTTTGAGATTATGAATTTATGACTGTTGAAGATTTCCCTGAATTCATCTGATATTTCACTGTCAACATAACCAACAGTTCCACAACCGATTTCCACAAGATTTCCGAACTCATCCAGTCCTGCATCCAATGCTTCAGGCATGCAAGCATCATTTAGAATAGGTTCGGACTTAACGGCAATAGTAATATCCAAGTCATATTCCTTAATCTTGGATAAAAGCAGCTTATCGAATACAATTTCGCCAGTATTATCCACCAGATATAGCACCTTATCATGAGTTTTTAGGGAATTTTCAAATTCCACAATATCCTTGACAACAAGATCCTTACCTAATGATTCCTTAATGACACTTTCAATATCATCATCCAAAGTGAACGCCCCAAAATCCAGAATGTTTCCAATAATAGCTATCTTGACATAGTTCTCTAAACTGTCATCATCTTCTAGAATCCTTTTTACTTCAGGCAAATACTTTAGGGCGATTTCATTTCCCTCTATTTTTTCCTGATGGTATGGATCAGTGCATCCGGTCTTCCGCTTAATTATATTATGCATTGCGGAGCCTGTGCTGTTAGAATTAGTATCCTCTTTAAAATTTTTGCTTAGGAATTGGAAGATTTCCTCCATTATCTCCATCTTAAGCATTTCATCATCTGTGGACAAATCCATTGCCTCTCGGGCTTGCCTTAAAAAGCATGGCCCACATTCATAACTTATTTTCAAAATTATCCCCCGTAGATTATTTGAACCAATTGGATTACATCATCATCATTGATTATTGTATCCTCAATAACTAGTTCCCCATTTTGTTTTGAAACGATTGTCTGAGCGGATAATTCCAATTCATTGAGCAAATCCCTAATGGTATATTCATCATTGGGGATTTCCCTTTCTTCCTCTAAACTTTTAAACTTTAATAAAAATGACATGATTTATACTCCTAACTCCTCTAAAAATGAACATGCTTTGCATAACTCATTTGATGAAGGTTCGCCGCATCTCTTGCATCTTCCATGTGCATAATCCTTCTTGAATTCATCTTTCAATGCGCTCTTGATTTTATCATATCCCCTGAGTGTTGAATACTTGATTGTGGGGTGTTTTTCTGAAAGTTGGTTGAGGACTTCTGAGACTTCTCCCCTAAATGATTGCATTGCATAAGGACAGCTGTCAAAATGCACTTCCAGCTCTTTTGCAACAACATACAATCCTATTTCACGTTCGGGAATTTCACGCAACGGCTTGATTTTTACTGTGAACTCTTCCGCTTTGGATTCGGATTTTGGACCTAACTTAGTCAGGTTATCAGTGTTTCCTTCAAGGTAATTCATCATGATTCCCTGAACCTCATCATCAAGATTATGTCCTGTTGCGATTTTTGTAGCGCCCATGTCACGGGCGGCCTTATTGATTATTGTCCTTCTGAACACACCGCAATATGTGCATGACCCCTTATGATTTTCCCTTTGCATTATCTCATCTAAAGTAATGCCGTATTCCTCTTTAAGGGAAACGACCTTATGTTCTATGCCTAACCTTTGAGCATGCCTAATGGCTATGTCGACACCCCCCTGACGGTAATTGTCAATTCCTTCGTCAACGGTCACCGCACATAAGTCTATGATATTCATCTCACGGAATGAGTTCAATATCTCAAGTGTTGTTACGCTATCCTTACCACCTGAAAGTGCCACCAAAACTTTATCTCCCTTATCCAATAGCTTCTCTTTTCTAACCGTTTTAATGACTTTCTTTTCTATTGATTCAATAAAGCAGTCCTTACACAGCAACTGTCCTGACTGCTCTTTTTTAATAATAACTTTAGGATTACCACATTTACTACATTGCATATTACTACCTACATCTGTTCTACAAACTGTGCCAGTTGATTTAAAGTGTTCACTTCAAACACCTGCGCCCCCGCATCCTCATACAGTGAAACGCAGCTGTCTACAATATCCCATTTGTTTCTGTCTTCAGGGTTTAAAATTACAACTTTCTTAGCATCTCTAACCATTTCCTCAACAACTCCAACGCTTGCCGGGACCCCATTCACCTTTGGCCCTGCCCAATCTCTGCAGTCTGACAATATGATTACATAAGACTTATTGTTGATGTTTGCCATATCCTGAAATCGAGTGAATGCAGAGTACATGTCAGAAGTTCCGTGAACCATAAGATTTTTGACACGCAAATCCTTTACCTTTACAAAAGCATCTATAAGATATTCCTCTTTTAGGGCATTAGTTGTTTCAATTACCTTGTTGTCAAACTCGAATGTCCTGGATCTTTTAAAAGCTGTTTGCGCTGAAAACATCAGCATGAAAAACCAGCTGCTTATCCATTCACAAGATCCGCTTATATCGTTCAAGAATAAATGTTCATTTTTATGAGGTCTAGGCTTCGCCTTTACAAGTTCAAAAGGAACACCACCATATTTCAGATTGGTTCGGATTGTCCTTCTGATATCAATTTTATGTGAATGTGACTGGACTTTTCTTCTGGAACGCTTGTTTGCAATTCTTTTACCTAATCTCTGACAGATTTCCAACATTCTAGGGTCAAAACGGTTTAGTTTTGTCAGGTCCTTGTTCATTAGCTCGCCGTCTCTTTCAAGCTTTTTGACCTCATCCAAAAGAGGCTGACCTGAAAGCATCCTCAACTTGTCGTTGGTTATCTTTTCTTCCCTGACTTTCTGAGCCATGCTTCCCTGCTTTTTAATAACATACTTGTTGGATTTTGGGCCTCCACCCTTGTATGCAGTTCCTCTGTTTGGCTGTTCTGGCATTTCAAGCTCTGGGGCCTTTATCGCAAATACTTCTTCAAATATCTTATTGAATTTGGGAATGTCGTATTTGTCCTTAACATATATTGCCATCAAGGCTGTTTTGAGCAAGTTCCTGTCATTCTCACCTAAGTCCATATAAATCTGTACGGCTGCATGAGTGCTTCTGATACTTACAGGCAAACCTTTTTCCCTTAGTTGAGCTGATAGCGTTGCAATCTTATTAATCATTTCTATCTTTTATTAAAAATATCCTTTACAACACGTTTTTTGTCGCTTTCTGTTTTAATAGCGACACCAATACTGTCTTCTAAAGAGTCATCAATGTTTTTAGTTCCCAAATTGGTAACTGAACGAACCCAGTCAACAGTTCCTCTGACTGACGGCTTTTTCATCAAGTTAAGGTTACGTATGTCATGGACCAATTTCACCACATATGAAACTGTTTCATCATCAGCTTCAGGTATTTTGGACTTGACGATTTCAATTTCACGTTCAATTGTTGGATAAGGAATGTATAAGAACAGACATCTGTCTTTTGTTTCGTCAAGCAATGATCTTTGAGAGTTGGATGTTAGGATAACGATTAAATCGTTTTGTAACTGGAATGTTCCCAAATCGTTGATTGTGATTTCCTGCTCACCCAAAGCCTGAAGCAAGAAGCTTTCCACTTCTTCATCCGCCTTGTCTATTTCATCTATCAAAAGAACAGAGTCATTTTCATTTAAAAATGCATTGAGCAACGGCCTTCTTATGAAAAACTCTTCATCGAAAATCTTGTCTTCCTTATTGGAATCGTTTCTTGCAGCCTCAAGATGGAGCAATTGCTTTTGGTAATTCCATTCACCGACAATTTGCTCAAAGGTAATTCCCTCATAACATTGTATCCTGAAGAAATCCCTTTCATAAGTCTTTGCAACCACTTTTGCGAGCTCTGTCTTTCCAACACCAGGAGGCCCTTCAATAAGCATAGGCTTTCCAAGTAAAAAGGACAAGTAGAGTGTTGTTGAAATTTCATTATTTGAAACATAATCCGCATCTAAAAGACTTTTATCAATATCTTTAATACTAATATCTTCAACTTGCAATTTTTAAACCTTCATAAAAATTCATTCTAGAATTAAATTTTATTATAAATTTATTTAAATGTTATGTAACTATATAAGTATAAGGTAGAATAAAATAATAATAATGATTAAGGAGGTATAAATATGAAAGCTGGAAACGCTATCATAATTGCACTAGTTATATTAATTTTATTGGCAGCGGCAGCGGCCATGATTATTACTGCTGGTGGCATATCATTTAACCAACCGGAAACTGAAAATCTTACAACAAACATAACCGTGAATAACACTACCAATGAGACTATTGACTTTCCGGATGAAGTGACTGGAGATTCATCTTCAAGCGCATCCTACGATGACAGTTCATACTCATCCAGTTCCAGCGGAAGCGGATACAGTAGTAGCAGTGGAAGTAGCAGTTACTCAAGCTCAAGTTATTCAAGTAGTAGTTCTAGTGACAGTGGAAGTGGAAGTTCAAGCAGTGACTCAAGTTCTTCAGATTCCTCTAGTTCATCCAGTTCTTCCGAATCAAGTTCCTCAGCAGGACAATCTGAAAGTACAACAGGATCTTCAGACTTTGAATAAAACTATTTTTTAAACTCGTCAGGATTTTTGAATAATTCAAAATCCTGAACATATTCTTTTCCAGTAATCATTGCGATTTCTGCCTTTTGCAATTCAGAACCTAAATAGGCAGCATGCTCCATTCTTGTAACCAATCCTTCAGTGATGATTTCTTCATAGATTTCTTTGGCGGAATGCCCAACGATGACCAAATCAGCCTTATTTTTCTTAAAATGAGTTGCAGTAATTCTGCTGTCCTTGACTGTGGTTCCATAGTCAACATTGATTTTGAAACTGCCTGCCTTATCTCTAATGAATTTCATTGGAGTTTTCTGCTTGGATTCTGGAACGCCATCCAGTTCATTTAATATGATGTCATTTCTTTTGTGCTTATCCTTAAATGCAACAAGGTTGATTCCCAAATCCTTCGGAATGGATTTTCTGTGTTTTGCAAGAAACATCATTTTAGATGCAGTGGCCAATTCATAAACACTGCCTCTTGTCTTACCACTTTCCTCAGGAGTAAACAATATGCTCACTCCAAGTTCCATTCCAATTCCTGCCAAAAGCACATTGACACCACCTGAATCGGCATCCATCAGTTCAGTTACATTTCCCACACCGAAAAACATTGGGGCAGGATTGGCCTTATGGAATTCATGGCATGCGATAATGGATTCGACAATACTTGAACTGTTGACAGGATCTAAAATCAAATCGGCAACATATTTTAATCCTTCAGTGTCTTTTATCAGTTGGTGCATCGCCTCAACACGTTCAGCAGGAGATTTAGGTGATTTGCCCTGTGAAAAGTTGGTCGGAAGTAAAACTGCAGGGATATTTTTTTCCTTCAGTATGTCCTTTACTTCGGAATTGTTTCCCAAATCAAGACTTAAAACAAAATCAATTCCATGTTCTGCTGCGACCTTGATTTCCTTTGCATTCAAGGTGTCGATACTCAACGGCCTGTCACCAACAATTGGGCGTAATGTTTCTATTAATTCAGGAATCTTATCTGAGAAGTCCTCACCGGCTGCCATTCCTATATCAATCATGTCAGCACCTGAGTCAACAAAATACTGGCACTTATTAATTAATGCCTCCTTGGATAAAAACGGAGCATTGGCAATTTCGGATAAAACCCTCATTGGGAAATCCTCACCTACAGGAAGGTTTCTAATCAGAATGTTATTTGGTTTTTTGAGAAGTTTTTCAATGTTTTCCTTATCGTTTTCAAATTCTTCAATGAATTTGAAAGCTTCCTTGCGTTTTTCCTCTTCGATTAATTTATCGGCAGGCTTATCCTCAGACAAATCGATACTTCCCACCAAGTTTAAAACCATCGCAAGGTCAGCGCCGTCGGTAGATCCCTTAAATGTTGGAATTCCAAGCTCCTTAGTAATCTCCTTTGTTCCTTTCTTAATTAAGCCAGGAACCAGAATCATGTCAATTTCATCCAATTGATCTGAAAAACAGTTTTTTACTTCTTTAATAATTTGTCTAGGAGTTAAAAATGCTGCAACTTGAGTATTGTCCGCAATATGCACAATTATATCCTCTTTTGAATCTGAAACAACTTCTTTAATCAGAGGATATGCCAACTCCCCGGTAATTATTAAAACTTTCATAATAACATCTCAACCAAATTCTATAATATAATATTATTATTTATTTATTATATTAATCCTTTTAAAAAAATAGATTTTTTTAATAATAATTATTTTACAAAAACATGTTAAAATTGTATAGAAAACCTATAAAAAGTTTAAAAAGAATATTAAAAAAATTAACAAAAAATAAATAAACAAAACAAAATAATTTAAACAAATTTATTAAAAAACAAAAATCTAACATAAAATTTATATATTTTGGAATTTATAATGATTATACATGATAAATATATGGAGGAAAAATTAATGATTGAAATTCGTTTTCATGGAAGAGGCGGACAAGGGTCTGTAACTGCTGCTGAAATCCTAGCAAAAGCAGCATTCAAAGATGGTAAATATGTCCAAGCTTTTCCATTTTTTGGAGTTGAACGTAGAGGGGCTCCAGTTATGGCTTTCACAAGAATTGATGATGAGCCAATCGACTTGAGATATCAAATCTACAACCCTGACTACGTATTGGTATTAGATGATGGACTATTAAATGTGGTAGACGTATTTTCCGGAATTAAAGACAATACTGAAGTTATTATTAATACTGTTGAATTTGAAGGCAGTGGAGAACATGAAGTTCACAGTATTGATGCAACTGGAATTGCACTCGACATGTTAGGTCGTAACATTGTTAACACAATTATTTTAGGATATTTTGCTAAGAAAACCCACGTTGTAAGTATTGAATCTCTTATTGAAGTAATAAAAGAAACCTTCCCAGGTAAAATTGGAGAGTTAAATGCGGAAGCTACTAAAAAAGCTTACGAAATGGGATAAAAGGGTGAGATAATGGTAACTATAGGATGTGTAATTAAAACACCAGGCAGTAGTAAAAATAATAAAACCGGAAGCTGGAGAACTTTCAAACCTATTTTAGACAAAGAAAAATGTATTGATTGTGATAACTGTATTGTATTCTGTCCAGATTCCTGTGTAAACAAACAACATGATATTGACTACGATTACTGTAAAGGATGCGGAATTTGTGCAAATGAATGTCCTTCCGATGCAATCGAAATGATAAAAGAATAGAGAGAGTGATTTAATGATAAGAGAAGTAATGACCGCAAATAAAGCAGTTGCAGAAGCTGCAAGATTGGCTAAGCCACAAGTTATTCCTGTTTATCCAATTACTCCGCAAACTACAATTTCAGAATACTTAGCACAATATGTTGCTGATGAAAAAATTGATGCTAAATATGTTAAAGTAGAATCTGAACACAGTGCAATAAGTGCTGCTGTAGGAGCAAGTGGTGCTGGAGTAAGAGTATTTACCGCAACATCTTCCCAAGGATTAATGTTAATGCATGAAATCTTATTTGCAGCAGCAGGTATGAGAACCCCATTCGTTTTAGCTGACGCAAACAGGGCAATTTCTGCACCATTAAACATTTGGAACGACCAACAAGATTCAATTGCTCAAAGAGATGCAGGATGGTTACAAATTTATGTTGAAAATGCACAAGAAGCATTAGATACAACATTAATGGCTTATAAAGTTTCTGAAAACCCTAATGTATTACTCCCATCAATGGTATGTTTAGATGGATTCATTTTAACACACACAGTAGAGCCTGTTGAAATTCCAGACCAAGAAACTGTAGATGAATTTTTACCTCCATACAAACCTGAACATGCATACCTTGATCCTAAGGACCCAATGTCCATTGGTAACTTAGCTGACCCTGATTACTATCTTGAAGCAAGACATGACATGCAAATAGCTATGGAAAATTCCATTGATGTAATTCAACAAACCTGTGATGAATTTGCTGAAAAATTCGGAAGAAAATATGGTCTTGTCGATGGATACAAAACTGAAGATGCTGAAATCATCTTCGTAGCAATGGGATCACTTTGTAGTACAATCAGAGTTATTGTTGATCAATTAAGAGAAAAAGGTGAAAAAGTAGGTTTACTCAAAATCAGAGCTTACAGACCTTTCCCTGTTGAAGCAATTGATGAAGCTGTTAAAAATTGTGAAAAATTAGCTGTAATTGATAAAAACGTAACATTCGGAATTGGTGGAGCACTTTACACCGACATTAAAGCAAAAATCCACAAAGAAGCATACGGATTTATTGCAGGTTTAGGTGGAAGGGACATAACACCAGAATCAATTTTAGAAGTTTATGAAAAAACTAAAAATGTGCCTGAAAAAGAGGTCACATGGATTGGACTTAGGGAGGAATAGATATGGTAGACATACCTGATAAAAATTTATTAGCACCTGGACACAGAGGCTGTGCTGGTTGTGGAGCATCTATTGCAGTTAAGTTAGCTCTTAATGCATTAGGAGAAAATACTGTAGCTATTTCTGCTACTGGTTGTCTTGAAGTTATGACAACACCATACCCAGAAACTGCATGGGAAGTTCCATTCATTCACGTTGCATTCGAAAACTCCGGTGCTGTAGCATCCGGTGTAGAAAGTGCATTAAGAATTCAAGGAAAAGATGATGTAAATGTTGTTGCTTTCGGTGGTGACGGAGGAACCGTAGATATCGGTTTACAATCATTATCCGGAGCTATGGAAAGAGGACACAACATGCTCTACATCTGTTATGATAACGAAGCTTACATGAATACAGGTATTCAAAGAAGTGGTGCTACACCATTTGGTGCAACTACAACTACTTCACCTAAAGGTTCTGCAAGTTTTGGAGAAGACAAACCTAAAAAGAATATGCCAATGATTATGGCTGCACACGGAATTCCATATGTAGCTACAGCATCCATCGCATATCCTGAAGACTTTGTAAACAAAGTGAAAAAAGCGGCTGAAACAAAAGGAGCAGCTTACATACACTTACAACAACCATGTACAACAGGTTGGGGATTCGATTCTTCAAAAACTATTGAAATGGGTAGATTAGCTGTAGAAACTGGATCTTGGATATTATACGAAATTGTAAACGGTCAATTCGAAATCACTTACAGACCTGAAGAAAGAAGACCTGTAAGAGAATACTTAGCACCGCAAAAAAGATTCAGACACTTAGACGAAGAACTTGTTGAAAAAATCCAAAATTATGTTGACGCAGAGTGTAAAGAATTAGGTTTATAGGAGGATAACAATGGATAAAATTTCTGTAAACAGCAATTTATGTGACGGATGTCTCAATTGTGAAAGCATGTGCGCATCTGTACATACTGCTAGTAGAATTAAAATCATAGAACACGAATCTTCCTTTTATTCCATTGTATGTCAACATTGTGAAAGCGCACCATGTATAAAAATCTGTCCAACCGATGCAGTATCCGATGAAGGTGTAGACACCGAAAAATGTATTGGTTGCGGATTATGTGTAATGGTTTGTCCATTTGGTGCAATGACTTTCCAAGCAAGCATTGCAGAAAAATGTGACCTTTGTGCTGACAGAGAAGAAGGACCTGCTTGTATTAAAGCATGTACCAAAAGAGCTATCAGTATTGTAGATCCAGAAAAAATCAAAGCCAAAAATCAACAAAAATACTTGGCTAAAATGGCTGGACTATACGAACCGGATAGCAACAAAGGTGGCTTCGTCCATGTGATTACAAGTCAAGCAAGAGCAAGACTTGTGCTAGAAGACTAAAATTATGTTTAATTCAGGAAATTGTACTAACTGTACAACCTGCGGAAGTTGTCAACAAACACCAAATGTTGACACTCCTACCTTATTTTGTATGCATTGTCAACCATCAGATGCGCCATGCCTAATTGCCTGTAGTGAAAATGCAATTGAAGTTTTAGGCGGAGCAATAACAATCAACGGCGAAAAATGCACCAAATGCAGAGACTGTGTTGAAGTTTGCCCGATTAATGTAATCAAAATTTAAATATTTTAATGACCAAAAATATGATTAATTAATTTTTATAGGGTTTTATTTTGATTACTAAAGATACTATTAGAGATGCTGTTTATGAACTTTACAAAGAAGCGGTAATTGTTCTTGGTGAAGATGTAAAAAAATCACTTGAAGATGCGCTTAAAGTTGAAGAACATGAACTCGCAATATTAAATATTGAAGCTATTTTAAAAAATATAGAACTTGCAGAAGAAAAAGGCATTCCAATGTGCCAAGATACAGGTTTGCCAGTAGTTTTTGTCAAGTTAGGTAATGTTGAAGTTGAAAACTTACGTGAAGGTATTGAAGAAGGAATTAAAAAAGCCACAAAGGAAGTCCCAATCAGACCAAATATCGTGGACCCACTTACACGTGAAAATACAAACGTCAACGTCGGAGATTACATTCCTCCAATTGATATCGAACTGATTGATGAAGATTACTTGGAGATTACAATCTTACCTAAAGGATTCGGTTCAGAAAACAATAACACATTGAAAATGGCTCTTCCTGCTGAAGGAATAGAAGGAATAAAAGAGTTTGTTGTGGAATCAGTTCTAAAAGCAAAAGGAAAACCTTGCCCTCCAACTGTTGTAGGAGTTGGAATCGGCGGAACATCCGATTTATGTTTAAAGTTAGGGAAAAAAGCATTGCTTGGAAAAGTAGGTGAAAGAAATCCTGATCCTGAAATAGCTAAACTTGAAGAAGAGATTCTAGAAGAAATAAATTCATCAGGAATAGGTCCTATGGGTCTTGGTGGAAAAACCACAACATTGGACGTTAAAATCTTAAAAGCACATACCCATACTGCTGGATTGCCTATTGGCGTTTGTATCCAATGCTGGGCAGACAGGCATGCTACAACAAAAATATATGATAATTAGATTATTTCTAATCTAATTACTTTTTTTAATATCTGAAAGTTCTTGGAGTGGTTGTTCTTGGAATATTATCATGGAATTCAATTGAAACATCCATAATTTCAACAGAAATGTCCCCCATCCTTTCAAATGCTTTAATTACTCTGAATAAATAAATGAAATAATTTGAACGCTCTTTTTCATCGAATGAATTTTCGGCCATCTGTGTTGCTATCAGATTAATGGCCTTGGATTGAAGAATATGAATTGAATCTTCCAACTCCATCAAATCATCTTTAAGTTCTGTTTTTCCTTCAATAAATGCAGTCATTGCCAAACGAATCATTTTTTGAGCGGTTTTATACATCTTCTTTAATTTTTTCAAGACATTTTCGTCGATTTCATAAACATCATTGATTACAAATTTTGCAATGTGGCCACAATAGTCCCCGATACGTTCCAAATCATAAGCCACTTCAGTATAAAGCATTGATTTTGAAAATTCGGAGTGCTTGTTCATGCTGACAATTGTTTCAACAGAGGTTCTTATTTTTTCAACCATATTGTTGGTTGCATAATCCATTTCCAATGCCTTATTAGCTTTATCCTCATCATATTCAAGCACTGCAGTAAATGATGCCTCCAGTTGTGAGTGAACATGGGCTGCCATGTTTATCAACATGTCATTAACTATGACATTTCCTTTAGAGTTTCTTGAGCTTGAATACTCACTTAAAGATCCTGCAATCTTTTCATAATCCTTTAAATCTATCATGTATGCCCTTTTCACAGTCCCATTTTTAACAAGGGGCTGCAATAGCTGTGTAACATATCTTCGAGTAATGCCTAGTTGTTCTGCAATTTCATCCTGGGTTGACGGATTTTCATATAAAATAAAATCCAAAATGTCTTTAAGTGTTTTGTCCTTTTTACTCATATTACCACTATTTTTTATAATCATCCAACAAGTCGTTTGATTCGAAACGGATATTTTTTGAAGACCTGTTTATGCCAGATTCCTGATTAATTTGATTTTTGAATGTTACCTTAGGCTCCCCTTGAGAGTCATGGCGAGGCCTGTTTGGTTTTTGATGATTATGGCGAACATTCTGTCTTTTTTCAACATAGGCAAAATCATCATGCCTTTTGGAATGATGGGCTTTTCTGACATTCTTTTTACTGAAATTAGTTTCATTGATGTTGTGTTTAACGACTTTAAACTCTTTTTCAGCATTCCTTGCAGAGATAAGTATGTTACATATTACCAATACCAATAAGATAAATGCAACAACAGCAATTGGGAAATCGAAATGTGCAAATATCGGATTATATAAGTTGGTTAACCTATTGCCAGTATCTACAAAACCCCTGGCTAAAAAAATCAAACCAACAAATGCTATAACAAGCCCGTTAGATTTTTTGATGATATCCGGTTTTAATACTAACGGATAAACACTGATTATTATCAATGCGAATCCTAAAATTCTATATAGATTATTGTCTGCAAAATGTTGAAGTGACAGATATACATTGAGGAATGTGTAAGGCAACAATCCCCATTCTGATAACAAAGCGAAAATTAATAATAATTGAATTAATGCAATGACTACAAGAGGGAATATATATGCTATATCCCATTCAAAATCAGCACTGAAAGTTGCTTTCTCCACTGGCTTTTCCAAAGCTTCTGAAAGCATATTATATAAAACGGAGGATATTACTGAACCTATTACAGTACCTGCAACACCTAAAAATGATGTTAGAATGGCTACGAATGCGGAAATACATCCTACCAATATAAGTTTTTTATAATTCAAAATTTTCACCTTAAAAGTTTAATTAAAAAAATAAAATAATATTATTGATATTATTTATTTTTTAATGATTTAAACTTTAAGGTATTTAAACTATAGTCAATGCATTAGGTACATTTTTTAAAATGCTTTCTTTTACCGGAATCATGGTTGATGAAGCTATTGTAAAGTCAGATTTGCTTGCTGCAACTTTATCGTTTGGTTCGGCAATGATTGTTGCATTCAATTCATCCTGAAGGTTATTGACAGTGTTTTTCAATACCCATTCATCAGGATCAGAAATAATTATCTCATCAACCTGCTTATCAAGCTCTTTAGCAATTACCCATGCAATAAACCTTCCGCCGTGCAATGATATTGTATTTCCTTCAGCCAGGTTCACAATATCTGTCAATGTATGTTTCAGTTCAATGTTTTGATACATTCTGGAGTTTACCAGAGTAGCCCAGTGAGCATCACCAACATGATAAGCACCTATCTTATTTGGATAAATGTAATCAGGACCTGCCAGTTTAACCGCCTTGGCAATGGCCAGCAAATCATGTTTCTGAGCAGGAAGGCCACGGTTTGGGAATTCCTCATTGATAATCTGAATAATTCTTGGAAGACCGAATTTGCCTCTTCTTGCAGTTCCAGGTTCATACCCACACATGTATCCATGATGGTTTTTAGGAAATCCTGTGATGACCATGTTTAATCCTGACCTGAGACCTGCTCTTACCTCATGTTCATAAGCTCCATTAGTTGCCACGACTTTTCCGGGAGACAGAATTCTTGCAGCTGCAATTGTTTTTGCAAATCCTTCAGTTGCATTTTCACACCTGTTGAACGGACCTCCTTCGACAACAACAACATCCGCTCCGATTTCAATGGATTTTTCAAAACCTGTTATAACCTCATCATATCCGTCACCGACAAACATGATAGATTCCAATCCTCTGCCATACTTTTTAGCGAGATTTGCAATGTCTTCCGCTTCCCTTAATGGTGCAGCATGACCATCACCTGTTTGTTCAGAAGTCACATTTACTGCAACAGATGAAGATAACTTAATCCAATCTTCTTTATCATCCTTTTCAGCCAGTTCCTTTTCTATCAATCTTTCGTGAATCCTTCCACGAGGGCATTCAGTAAATGCCGGACCTTTGTTGTAACATTCACCACCGCAACCGCTGATATTTTTTGGAAGTCTCATTGCACCATTTTCACCGAAATGGTCCAAATCAAGTGGAACGTCGACAATTTCATGGACTTTCTGCATCACTTCCACTCCACGCATGCCAAATTTTTCAGCAATATCTGAAAAAGCATAGGCACAGATGTGAATTGGCGCTCCAATCATGTCTGCCAGACGACAATTACCAAGCAGATCCATCAACTCCAAATCTGAAGCGCATGTTCCTGCAACGACCTCAGTCAGGTCACATCCTAAAGGAAACCTTTTAAATTGCATTCCCAGTTTCATGGTTTCATCCAATGAAAGTTCAGAAATCGCATCCACAACTTCAACAACACTTTTATTATCTATTTTTGAAATTTCAATTGCAGCATCATCATCATGAACTGCCTTTTTTATCAAATCATACATGAGCACATAACTCCGAAATTATCTTCTTCAATATAATTTCAGTTTCTATAAAATAAAAAGGTTTCTATTTTAGGTATTCCTAAAATAGAACTATAAAGCCATAAAATTAAATTTAAAAAGTATTACTTATTCTAATTATAAAACAAAAAAGTAATACCAGTATTACTTAAAATCAATTATATATAGATTAAATAATACTATTTAAAGGAATAATATAAAGATTTATATATGTTTAAAATATTATATATTAACTATTACTACATGCTACTACCATAATTATTTATTAAAAACCAATAGAAAAGATTAGCAATATGTTTTTTAAGACACTTTTAAATAAAAGCATTGTAGTAAGAACTTTTTTAATCACAATATGATTGGAAAATTAAGAGATTAAAATATATATGTTTTAAGGAGACAAAAAGAATGAAAGTAGCAATTTTAGGTGCAGGATGTTACAGAACTCATGCTGCAAGTGGAATTACAAACTTCGCAAGAGCTTGTGAAGTTGCAGAAGCAACTGGAAAAGAAAACATTTCTATGACTCACTCAACCATTGAAATGGGTGCAGAATTATTAGAATTAGCTGGTGTTGACGAAGTTGTTGTATCTGACCCAGTATTCGACGGAGAATTCACAGTTGTAGATGATTTCGATTACGCAGAAGTAATGGCAGCACACAAAGCAGGAACCCCAGAAGACGTTATGCCTGCTATCAGAGCAAAAGTTGGAGAATTAGCTGAAACTGTACCAAAACCAGAAAAAGGTGCAATTCACTTCACTCACCCTGAAGACTTAGGTATGAAATGTACTACTGATGACCGTGAAGCTGTTGCTGACGCTGACTGGGTAATGACCTGGTTACCAGAAGGAGGTATGCAACCTGCTATCATCGAAAAATTCGCTGATGCAATTAAACCTGGCGCAATTGTAACCCACGCATGTACTATTCCAACTACCGGATTAAACAAAATCTTCGAAGATTTAGGAACTGATGTTAACGTAGCTTCCTACCACCCAGGTGCTGTACCTGAAATGAAAGGACAAGTTTACATCGCAGAAGGTTACGCGGACCAAGCATCCATCGACACTTTAATGGACTTAGGTCAAAAAGCAAGAGGATCTGCTTTCACCTTACCTGCTAACATGGTTGGTCCTGTATGTGACATGTGTTCCGCAGTAACTGCTATTACCTACGCAGGTATCTTAGCATACAGAGACACTGTTACCCAAATCTTAGGTGCACCTGCTGGATTTGCACAAATGATGGCTAACGAAGCTTTAACCCAAGTAACCGCATTAATGCAAAACGAAGGTATCGACAAAATGGACGATGCTTTAAACCCTGCTGCATTATTAGGAACCGCAGACTCCATGAACTTCGGTTCATTAGCTGAAATCGTTCCTACCGTATTAGATTACTTAGGTAAAGACGAATAAACACATAAGTTTTAATTGTTGGTTTCGACCAACAATTTTTAACTTATTTTTTAATTGTTGGAGAAGTTCAGCCATTAAAAAATAAGTTAACTATTTTTTTAAAATTAGAGAGTAGGGTGTTATATTGATTGATAAAATTTTAGATAAAGCAGAAAATGGACAACAATTGAGCGATGAAGAATTTCTAGAACTGTTAAAGATAGATGATGACGAACATTTGAAGAAACTATTCACAATCGCCGCACACATAAGAGACAATCAATCAAAAACAATAAAACTAACATCCACAGTTCATATCACAAACAAATGCCAAATTCAACCAAGGTGCGGATATTGCGGATTTGCTGAAGAGACATCATCCAAGGGATATTACAATGCATTTTACAAATCAGATGATGAAATCCTAAAAGCCGCAAAATCAATTAACGAAGCACATATTCCTCGCGTAAGCTGTTCTGGCGGATATGGATATAAAGGAAAACAGGCCGTAAATGCATGCAGAATCGTTAAGGAAAATACCGATCTGGAGATATTGGTTAATGTCGGCGGAGATTTAACTTCAAAATCAATCAACCAGCTTGCAGAACTTGGTGCTGACACAGTTTGCTGCAATCTGGAAACAATAAACGAAGAAGTGTTTAATGAAGTTAAGCCTGGAGACTCATTATCTCAAAGAATTGAAACATGCAAACTAGTCAGCGAAGCTGGAATAGGACTATCATCAGGATTGCTTTTAGGAATTGGAGAAAGTCCTGAAGATAGAATCAGACATTTACGTTTCTTAAATAATTTTAAAACCCTTGAGGAAATTCCAATTATGGGATTCAATCCATATGACGATACCCCTATGGCAAATCGTCCGGCATTTCCCCTAAAAGAACAATTAAAAATGGTTGCAATTACACGCATAATGTATCCAAACATCAGAATTACAATGCCGACACCAACAGTCGGTCCGGAAAATGTGGAATTTTCCCTAAAAGCCGGAGCAAATAACCTGGCAACAGTAATTGCAGACAATTATCCGTTAGAAGTGAAAGGAGTTGGGGCTCCTGAATATGGAAATTATAGTGAAGTAGTGAATGTAATCGAGAAATTAGGTTTAATACCTCAAACTATTTAATCTCATTTTTTAAGATATGATACCATGGCATTTGAAAAGATGATAAAAAATGCATTTGAAGAATCCAGGAACAACTGCCGATTCGGAGACACACTTGAAGAAATCAGGGAGCTTCAGGATTATATCAAAAATGCTCAAAAAATTTATGTTCCCAATAAAAATGGAATAAAAGTAGAAGTTCTGAATGAAGTTTTAAATGAATACGGACTTCCGCAGGCAGAAATTCTTCAAATCAATACAAATACTGCAGACACCAGCAGGATTCCCGCTCTTGCAAAGGCATATATGGCGCTTGACCAAAGCGATGCGGATTTAATTATTGCAAGAGGAAGATTAGGAATACCAGGTTCCGGTTCATTACTCATTTTCATTGACAATAAAGGAAGGATACTGACCGCTGGAACTTCACCTTCCCATCTGATTCATAAAAAATCAATAGAAGAAGCTGTTTATGAAGAGGCTTGTGAAGCCCTTGAAAAGATTGGTTTTGAAAAGGTGCAACCATGAATGTAGATACCGGAATAACCTCTGAAGTATTAACAATCAAATCCGAAACTAAATTAACCGATATCTTTAATGAAATCATCTCCAAAAAGTCACAAGCAGTTTACGATTATATAGAAAAACTAAACATTGACGATGATTCCAAGATAGTTGTTATAGGAACCTATTTTACAGGCGTGGGCATTGTTAAAAGATTAAGCGAAAAATACAACAATATTCTGTTGATTGACATTTACCCTCATCTTGAGGAATTGATGAATACGGAAATTGGAGGAGAGTTGAAAAACAATGTCAATTTCTCATCTGACTTAGATTTGATATATTCCGGAGACGTTGTTATCGATACAACAGGCTTTGGAGGAATCACACCTGAGCAGTCATCCAAATTTAATGTGAATGCTTTTGTAATTGAAGATCCAGTAGCTGAGGATAACGATATTCTTTTAAAAAATAAAAACAACATCAGGGAAAGGTTAGATTCAGTTAATTCTCCTAACAAAGCAATCCTGAAAACACAGGGAATTGACACAAAAACATCAGGAACCATGACTCTGACAATCGGTGTCTTGACAAATGTGCTGGAGGAATGCCTTAAAAAAGAGGGAGTCCTTTATAGCGCTTGTGAAATGGGCTTTTTTGAAGAAGTCATCTTTAAAGACAAGGATATTGAAAAATTCATAGAATCAGTTGACGTCAATGCCCTGAAGGTATCAACTATCAACCCTTTCGACTGTGATGAGCTAATCCAAAATGAACTAAACAAAATAGAATCAAAAATGATTTAAATGAAACTTAAAGAAATAATTGAATTCATAGATGAAAAGGTACCTAAATCATTGGCATTGGATTTCGATGAGATAGGTTTCAAAAAAGAATATGACTTAACCGAAGACATTGATTCTATTAAGATTTATATGGACATATTGCCTGAAGATGATGGATTATACGAAAAAACTTTAATTATTACACATCATCCACCATTATTTGTTCCAAAAACACCTACATATACAGTCCATTCAAACTGGGATATTGTCGATGGAGGTGCCAATGAAGCGCTGGCCGATGCGTTAAATCTGGAAGTCAGCGATTACTTTGATGAAAAAACAAAAATTGGCAGGATTTGCAATGTCAATAATAAATTTATTGAATTGAAAAATACTATCCTAACCAATTTTGATGATGTGAGAATTGTCAATGAATTAGATGACAGCAAGATAATTAGAAAAGTGGGAATAATATCCGGATTCGGCCTTAAAAATCCTGAATATATCCGATTGGCAAAAAATAAGAATTTGGATTTGCTAATATCTGGAGACTTATGTCAGGAAACAGCAATTCTAGCGAAAAATTTAGGAATGACCTTAATTGATTTAAATCATCATGAAAGTGAAGTTCCAGGATTGTACAAACTGGAAAAACTCTTGAGCGAACTACAAATAAATACGGAAGTAATTGATAAAAAACCAATGCAAAAATTAACAGGTTAAGTGATAATATGGCAGAAGATGAAATCCAAAAAATGGAAAACTTGCAAGTACCGAAAGGAAGAATTGATTTAATTGGATGTGGAAGATTAGGTTTGAGAATTGGAATAAACTTAATGCAAGTCCATAGAGGCGGTCCAAAAACAATAGGTGCATTTGACGGACAAAAAATCGATGGTGGTGATGTGATTTTCACACTTTTAGGTGCTGAAATTGGACAGAACAAACCAGATTTCATTAAACAATTATGCACCCATAAAGAAGAATTCAGGAATATATTAAGCTACCCTGAATATATTGATGACAACAACCTTGAGTTAATCCAAGGAGATGTGGTAATCATAGTAATAGCAGGAGGAAATACCATCCCTACTGCAGCAAAAATAATAAAACATGCACACAAAAGAGGTGCAAAAACCATTGGAACTGCAGGAATCTTCGGATTTGGGGACGAAAATATCGAAATTAAAGACATTTCAGAATATGATGAATCAAACCCCGCTGTTGAAGAGTTAAGGGCACAGGGAATTACTGAAAATCATTTAGTTTTAACTACAAACAAGTTAATCAGGGACAATGAACCTGTAACACCATACACCCTAGATGAAGTTGCAAAAATAATAACCATGAATGCATTAAAACTGTTGAGAGATATCAATGATTAAAATAGCTACTGCAGAATGTTTTACACATGGAAAAATTGGAAGGGAACTGCATGCCCTAGCTCAAAATTATGACGGCAATTTTGGAAGGGACTATATTGAAGATCCCGCAGAATATGGGGATTTTGACTATAATACTCTTAGCGTAACATGCAGCCTATTCCTCCCAACAATCGAAGCCGTGAAAAAAGTCTTGAACGTTGAAAATCCTCCCGAGCCAGACACATTAATCAAAGGCATAAAGGTTTATGATGAGGAAGGCGATAAAAAAGTAAGCAAAATCATGGCGGAAGCTGTAATGAAAATAAGTGATTGTGATATATCTATCGGAACAACAGCAGGAGTTGGCCGTGGAGGAATAGCAATCATTACAAATGAATATGAAATAATAACCACCACCGACATTTATGCTGATTTATGTGAAAATAACAGCGAAGACTTATT
>Ga0256404_1004848_pt1 | contig 24637 bp, 32 predicted proteins | sample RumenRJG_01DNA_FD_185990 | JGI IMG/M metagenome (GOLD analysis project Ga0256404, IMG submission 185990) | Bovine rumen microbial communities from Lethbridge, Alberta, Canada - RJG_01 | ecosystem: Host-associated > Mammals > Digestive system > Stomach > Rumen | place: Canada: Alberta | collected... | reverse complement strand
ATTTGGGAATAAAAGGGCTTGAAGAAAAAAGAGTGCCCCCGGGGTCAGCGATGATGCGGATTTCGGGCGACTGATGCCCTTTTCGTGGCTTCTAAGCGCGTTTCAAAAGTTGTTGATGTATCCCTTTGTCCTCGATATGCCTCGCGCCTACGTTAGTGTGGTGGGCTGTGGCAGGGTCTTCACAATTAACAATTTGCTGGAGATGAACCAGTCGATAGGCTCATGCGTTCGGCTCAGTCCGCTCACGTTGCGGTGCAAGGTGTAGTAGTCGTCGGCAGGTATCAGGCACTCAGCCCACACCTTGCCGGTCATGTCAACCGCTGGCAGCGATGGCGTGGCCGACGAGTGCCAGCCTGGACGGTGGGCGAAGCGGAGCACCTGACCATCGGAACCGATGCCGATGTCATGGTAGTGTCGCTTGCCTCGCTTGTCGGTGGTGATGTGTACCCATCGGCAGAACATTGTGCAAGCACGGCACACATCTTTGGCTATCGGCTTCTTGGTTCGTCGCTCCATCGCTCGCTGATGATACAGATGTATGAGTGAATATCCTTCAGGCTCATACGATAGCGCATCGTCGCTTGGTGCCCTGGCTTCCAACCATTCGCCCATCGGCAGACATACGAACTTGTCTATGAATAGCGGATGGATGCCCACCTCGTCACGTCTGAATAGTTTATATACTGTTATCGTTTCCATGTGCTTTGTCGATTGCTTTATTCAATGCCTCGCCATAGGTCACGCCATTGTTCTCGTAACTCATAATGAGGTTGTACCACTTAGGCCATAGTCGCTTGAGGGTGTCGATGCCGTCGCTGTTGATGTGGGCACCAAAGCCACAGCCCATACAACCTGTTCGCCTTGCACCCTTCTCATAGATGTCTGGCAGTGCGAGGTGTCGGTCGCGGATGTATGCCCACACGTCATCATCGGTCCATATCGCCAGGGGCAGGGAGCGCGGGTGTTGCTTACCTTCAGAACCGAAGAAGTTGCAACCGCCTTGCTGGATATATCCGAGCGTGCGCTGATAACTCTCATGTGCCAACAGTCCGATGTACGGGTGTCGCCCTGTCTGCTTGCCGTAGTCGTAGGCTGGCAGATGCTTCAGCCAGTGGCAGCAGCGGGCACTCACCTCGTAGGGTTCGTTGAGCAGATACATCCATCGTTCGGGGATGCAATACTTGTTGTCGCGTCGGAGCAGTTCGCGGCTCGACTGGCAATAGGGGTTGCGTCGGACACATTGTATCTGGTGGCTCACCTTCTTGCTGACGAGCGGGAATCCATACTCGGCAAAGACTTGCTTCAAGGTCTTGCGGGGTCGCACGATGTCGATGTCCTTGCCATCGGCTTTCAGTTGCCGGATGAATCGGCAAACGCTTGGCGACTCGCAGCCGGTCATCACGAACATGCACTTGACTCGCGGGATGATCACCTCGACGAGTGACAGCATCGCCACTGAATCCTTGCCACCACTGAATGACACGTACACCTGCCCGTCGAAGTGGCTGGCGAACTGGTCTATCACTCCGAGCGAGTGGTCAATCTTTTGTGTCAGCGTCCACGCCTGACGTTCCCTGAGTGTCTTTAGGTCCATTGTTCAATCGTTGTTTCCATTTCTCGAATTGCTCCGATGTCTTTTGTTTGTACTCATCTTTCGTCACCCATCCGAACCGCGTCTTGCGGATGCCCCGCTTCGTCGGCTCATACTTACCGCCAATCCTCTCGGCAAACGCCTTCATTTTCTGCTGCTGCTCACTATCCGTCCTGTCCTTCGGCATGGTGCGCGATGCCTGTCGCCAGTGGCTTTTCATCTCCTCATGCGTCCGATGGTGACAGTCAGGACAAAGCAGGATCAAGTTGTTGTAGTCGAAACACCTCGCCTTCATCCTCTCCAGCAGCGTCTCGGCTGGTTCATCCGCCACCCCTTCCACGGGCTGGATATGGTGTACCGTCTTGGCAGGCGTGATATAACCGTCCGGCAATATTCCCTTCTCGATACCCTCACGCCTACACCTCTCGCACAACCCATGACACTCCGCAATCTTCCTCGCCCTCAGTTCATGCCACTCATTGGTATTGAACAGTGACATGTACATCAAGTGCTTCGCATTGCGATTTACTTTCTTCTTCATACGTCCGATTGAATAATTAAGTTCATCAGGTGCAACAGGTCATCGCGTGTGAGGTTCAGTTGGCGATGGAACCCTTCAGCGTCGGTGCGGGTGATGATCCATGTGTCGCCCTTGCGGTCTTTTGTTAGTGTCACCATTCTATTCCAAAGGGTCTGAATCCCATTGCGTATAACTGTTTCTCCAGTTCTGGATTGGGCTTGCTGGGCTTTTGTGGCTCCGCATACTTGAACGGCTCGTCATCTGGTATCATGGTGCAAGCCCTCTATCTCGTCAAGTTGCTCAGTTCCAAGGTCGCGGTCGAAGTCCTCAAAGACGATCTGTTGTGGCATAGTATCAGGATCATAATGCTTTTTGCGTCGTGTTCGTGCGCCATAGACCATCGCACGTCCGTTGCTCATGATGTTGTCGGCCTGCTGAATCTCCTGACGGTTTGCCTCGTCGAGATCGACGATGACCTGTGCATCGGTAAGCAACACCAACAGCTCCAGTATGGATTCCGACTCGTGTATCTCGCACAGCCTTTTGAGCCGCTTATGCACACCTGGGGCGCACACCTCGATGATGCGCTCGATGATGTCGTCAACGCACTCCGTTTCCGTCCACGCTCCCATGAATGGCTTGTTGACCATTACGGCCCCGAACCCTCTGCGCCCTGGCTGCTGAAGGATCAGAATCTCTTGTGCTATCTCGGTGTCGGCTGTCGGGTCACATGAGTTGTAGGCATCCTTCCAGCCCGGCTCAAGATGGAACAACGTCAGCAGGCGATTGATCTCGTCGCTCAGGTTGTACTCGCCCGATGCCGTGCGGATCAGGAACTGACATACCAGCTGGATGAGTCCGTAGGTTGTGGTGCCTCTGTTTCGTGCGATGCGGTTCAGCCGTTCAGCCGCCTTGGTCGATACCTTGGTCTGAAGCAGCTCGTAGCCTTCTTTCTTTTCTTCACTCATTGTTTCTTGATTTATTGAAGTTATATTTTTGTCTCAACACCTCGCGCCACTGATGAAGTTGTGGGTCGCGGAGTTCTTCGGGGTCGATCATTGGTTCGTCTTGCGGATGGATGATGTCGTAGTCGCTGATCTGCTTCAGGATTGCCAGGTGCTCCAGCCATTCCGCTTCGCTGACACCTTCTGGCGGTGGTGGCAGGGTCTCGCCGCTTTGGTCGGAGGCCGTAGCGTTTTGGTTGGTCACGCCCTGCTCTTCCACCTCTCTTGGCACCCAATCTGGATGATAGAGCATCCTCACAGCGATGTCAGCAATGTCGGCTTTGTCACCGTCCTCTGGCTCCCAGCAGGCATCGAAGAATTTGGTATATACTTGCACGTTTGGAGATCCGAGTTTGTCGGCCACCTCTTCCCAACCTTTCACACCATCTTTGTCGGGCCAGAGCCACACCGTTCGCCCTTGGTCTATCAGCGGTTGCATCGACTCTATCTTCAGGAACTTCAGACCGCCACAAGCCAACCACAACTGTTGATCGGGATTGCCGAAGTAGTTGGCCATGATGAGGGCGGTCTTTTCCGATTCCACTACGTTCACCTTCGCCTCTGGGTATCGTTTCAATAGGTGAGCACCGAAGAGCGGATGCAAGATGGTGTGATCCTGTGGCTGACAGGCATCGCGGTAGCCGTCCTGGTTGTAGAGCCATCCCGTCGCGTTCTTCTCGCCCTTCTTCTCTTTGTATCTGTGACCGTCTGGCAGGTACTTCATCAGCTTTGCCGCGCGAGGTATGCCCTCATGGTCTATCTGCCAGAACACCACGCGCCCATCATGCCAACAGCCGACGCAATATTCCCACAGCGTCTGCTTCATCCTCGCCAGCTGGTGCTCATTCCAAGGGAGCCGACCATACCACAGCGTGAAGTTGTTCTGATTGTACCCCGTCATCAACTGCTTCACCCATTTGCGCTCCATTGCCAGCGGTGGCGGTGGTGGCGGTACGGGTCGTGGTGGCGGTGGTGTCCAGTTGAGCGGGATGTTGTCAACGTCGATGCAATACTTCTTGCCAAGGTAGCGGATGGCATCGGGGAAGGTCATGTGCTCCGCATTCATCAGGAATTGCACGGGACCGCCCTTCGCATCGCACACGAAACAGCGGTAGGTGTTGCCGTGGTTCTTCTCTGAGATCGTCGAAGGTCTCACGATGAAGTTGCCGTCGTGCTGATCGTCGTGAAACGGACAGATGCCCGTCATGTTCACGCCAGCCTTGCGGAGCGTCACGAAGTCGCCTACGACATCTTCAATCTTCGCCTGTTCAAGTACCGTCCTGATGATGTCGTCACTGATCTTTGGCATGGTCGGTTAGTTTGGAGTTCATATTCTCAGTAGCCGATTTTCGATTCTTTGCAAAGATTTCGCAAAATGTTTATAAAGATTTGCCGAAATGTTTGCAAAGAATGTTTTCGGCAGTCATCTGGAGTCGATTATCTGTAAAACCATAAACGTGCGCGGGCGCAAGGCTCCCTGTGGCACATACAGCCCCATTTCCGTGACCGCCATCACACAAAGGCGGCCACTTGGGGCGTGCCTGCCTTGCGCGTTACGCCTGCGTGCGCATGCGGTTAGGATATTATCATTAATATCCTAACTACACGCACATTTATATCATTCCTTTTTGGGATTCAGGCAGCTCAACGTCCATAATGGTCTTGCCAGCCTTTACAGCTTGAACAAGCGCACGGCTGAACTGAAGCAGTTCAAACCAAGTGGCTGGCCGTATCTTATCGTGATTAAACCACACCCTTGACCATTCTTCATCTTTTGGCACTTCGATATATGGCTTTTCACCATCAGCGATTGTTAGTGCTGCCGTGCCGAAGATGTCACAATGTTGTTCCGCTCTGATACGTTTCAGCATGATGATGTTCTTCTGAGTAACTACAGGTGGGTTAGCCTTGCTGTTGATGTCAACATAAGTTATCACATCACCTTCTCTGAACGGAATGCCTTCTGGTATCTTGCCGTCCTCTTTCTTGAAATTGTATTTTCTTGTTGCCATAGTCGTTTACATTGGTAATATCAATTCTTCGTTAATCTTCAGCCTTGGCACCTTCTGCCCTGGCTTCATCTCTTCTTTGGATTGTTCCAAGAAGAATCGGCTGTTAATACATACTTTCATGGCTTCCTTCTGGTCGCCTTCGTCAGTCACACCTTCGGGTTTGAAGATGCTGCTGTAGATGTCCGTGCGAGTGGCAGGCCATTCGACATCATACTGTCGTTTGGTTATCCATTCCTTCAACACTTGCGGGTCAAATTTCGTCGCAGGCTCTTCGTTGGTGGCTCCCAGTTCTACAGGTACACCCCAGCCCATCGCACGGTCTTCCACGACGAAGTACCAGTCCTCTTGGTCTTTACCACGAGCCTTGGTCTGCTTGATCTCGAAGAATACTGATGGGAAATTATTGAAGCGTTTGTCCTGATGGGGTGCCTTGTGCTTACGGATAACGAATACCTCCGTCACCTTTCGCTCAGCGATAGAACCGAGCGAACCAACCAGCTTGTCGGTCATCGGGTTTTCATGCAGTACACACCACATAGACATATTCAGTGCCGTGGAGTAAGCCATGAGGTCGCGGATGACGTTGGAGCATTCGTCTTGTGCATTGTAGTCGTTTACAATATCCAGCAGTCCGTCGATGAATACCACATCGGGCTTTATCTCCCACATCAGCTGAAGGATTTGCTTGTAGCGTTCATCTACTTGCACCGTATCGCGCAATCTTGCTACCTTGAAGCGTTGTTGTGGTACATTGTAAGGTATGCCAGCCAACGTGCAGACGCGGTTCTTAATGGCAATGGTATCATCTTCTGACTGCTCTGTGTCGATATATAGCACAACAGGCTCACCTTCTATCTGACATGTCATATTGCCAAACCTCCCGCAAAGGATAGCCGCCATGATCTGCGACATGAAGGCTGTCTTGCCATGTCCTGACTTACCTCCAACAATGTGGAGGTCACCACGCTTGGCAAAGTTGATGCCGTTGTGACACAGCGTCCATTTTGGCGGTGTGTATGGCTTGGCAAAGTCGAGCAGCAGTCCATCTGTCGGAGTACCGAACCATTTGCGGTACTTCAGCAAATCTGGCACTGGCTCTGGCTCACCTGGCAGTGGTATTTTATTTTCTTCGTTCATAGTTCCTTATTGATTTCTCTCAGTGTTTCGGCTTGCACCTCGGCTATCTCGCGCTGCACCTTCTTCACGAATCCTTTCGTGGCGAATATCTCCTTGAAGTCGTCAACGGCTCCTGATGCTGACGAGTAGAGCAATTCGGGATCAAGCCACGCCTCCATGAGTTGTTGCAGGCCGAGGTCGATGTTTCTTTCTTCCACGTCTGACAGTTTGATGGGGTCGGTCTCAGGGGCGAGAAGCATGAGTGCTCGCATCCAATCCTTTGAAATGGTCTTCAAGGAGAACTGGCTGAACACCTCGTCGAGTACCTTGCGATGCAACTCCAGCCCGTTCTCGCATTCCTTCATGGCACTCTCATACATGGCTCCTGCGAGGTCGAGCGCGGCCTGTGCTGCCATTACCCAGGCAACATGCTCAGCGTCCTTCACGTCGTGCTGAACGAGGCTCACGCGGTACTTATTCCAGAGCGAGGTGATCAGCGGTTTGGTGCGCTCGTAAGCCACACCACCAACGCCCTTCCAAAACTCGTAGTACTCGGCATCGCTGATGTCACCATACTTGCGCCTTACGTCGCCCGTCATGTCGGCCATATGGAACATACGGTTCGTCTGGGTGGTCAGCAGGTTGCGCTCGTAGAGCTTGAAATCGTTGACCGCCTTCTTGAAGTACCAGCCAACTTTGTGACCACCTGGCAGACTCTTATGAAAGGCGCGACATCGCTTGGCGTGGTCGTAACTGTGCATCATCACCAGCCACGCGGCATTATTTCCAACACCACAGACGAGCTTGAAGATGGCAGCGGCATTGCCGACGGCTCTTACTATATCTTCGTAGATCATACGCTCTCAGAATTGAGAGTGGCGACCTCTGTCGGCCACCACTCGCTGAAAAACTCGTCAGAATGGAAGGTCATCGTCATCTGGGTTAATGGGTTGAACTGGGTTGCCGTACTGATCTACCTGTGGCGGAAATGGGGCTTGCTGTTGTGTCGTGGGCTGTTGCCCTACCGACTGACCGTTCGCCTGCTGTGCGATCTGATTTTGTGCCTTGCGGACGCTTTCGATCTTGTAGAGGCGCAAGTCATTAATGACGGCTGTCGTGCCGTCCTGTTTCGTGAACTCTCGCGTCTTGTGCCCGAATCCGCATCGTACCTCCATCCCTTCCTTCAGGTTGTCGATCACCTTGGTGTCGAATGTCTCCAGCAGAACGCTGTCGGCATAGCGGTCACTGTCATGCTCGAAATACTCAAAAATAAATGGCAGCGATTTCCATTCGTTGCCCGTGCGCTGGCTCACCCCTGAGCGAACCGGCAACACCTTTGCAATTCTTCCTTGAAATTCCATTGATATACTGATTAAATACGTTTATACTATAAAGGGTGACACCCTTTTTACTATAAAGGTCACTACCCTTTTTACTATAAAGGGTTAGAGCCCACTCACCAAGTGAGCCAGCAGCCCACCGATATACAACACACTGAGAAATGCGATGCCAAGCACGGCACCGAAACCAATCTGACGAAGAATGTAACGCATCTCTCCGTCCTCGCTTAAATGATTCTGTTTCATGATTCTGAAGTTTTAGAGTTATTCTTTGTTGCCGTGGCCGGACTCGAACCGGCGACCTCTCTCAGTATGTAGGACGAATCCTACAAGTGAGCCTCGTTGACCATCTGAACTACACGGCAATATTAAAAGCCCGCACGATTGCTCGCACGGGCACTATCTCAATCATTAAATATAATCTTGATAAATCACATATCTTCGACACTCTCAATATCTGCTACGCGCTTGTTTTGATTTGAATCGCACTGCCAAGCATGGCTACTTTCTACATCTGTGACACGTCACAACAGGCCTCCATTGTCCCCAAACCTTTCGGTGCTGTCAGCCCGTCAATCACTGATGGTGCTGCTGGTACGGTTACGCTTGCATCGCGCATTGCCTCTCGTCCGGCTATTTATTTGTTTCGGGATGTCCAACCTTTGAAACAATATCTCCAGTCTTTCATCATGATGGGCCAGTGGTCTGCTCGCTTGCAGGTTAGCTTCCCCGTGCCGTTTCTGAGTACCTATGAGATTTCATCTCGTAACTCCCTTGCGGGTGCCTCTGTTATGTTTGTGGGGAAAGCCGGACTCGAACCGACAACCTAACGTCCACGACGTTGCTCTAACCAGTGAGGGACTACCCTCTTATAGCTACTTCCCCGAATATCCTGATGATTGATTGTAGTTTCTTCGTAAAACCTGCGGGCCTCACGGATGGCAGGGAATAATAGTAAAACTTCATTATTAATCCGAATGGGAGGTCACCGCGCTCGGTGCCAAATAGTCAAATTTGTGTCTAACTAAAAAATCTTGATATATGAATTAACTGTAATATTGGGTCTTCTGAAAACCAGCGAACCTCGCGGCGGTCTGGGGTTTGGTTAATCTGTGATTAAAAAAGCCTATGTTCAAACACATATTACTGTTGACCTTAAAGTTGTTTTATTGTTCCATCCTGAATCATGCGGGCGATCTTGTGCTGCGGATATGCCCAGCGGCTTGTCTTCACACCATCATCCATCACCTCTGCACGCTGTCGTGGCAGGCGGTCGCCATAAGCCTTCAGCCAACCTTTCGAGAACATCTGGAACTGCTCACACAGCTCATCGCCCGTGAGCCATCGCTCATTGGCCACCTCCAGAATCTCAGTCATTGACTTCCTGACCTCCGCCACAATCTCTGCTCTCAGCATTCTGTCCATTACTTCACGCGCTTAAAAGCGATTGTCAGCGGCTCAGCCACCTTGATACGCTCAAACTCATAATGGTCGTACTTCTTCACATCCTGAGCAGCAACACGTGCACACTCAATCGCCCTTTCGTCAGGCAGTGTGAACACGCCAGTCTCGCCAACTTTCAGCTGCTTCCAGTCGTCTCTTCCTACTTTTTCCTTAACCATACGTTTCTTAATTTTACTTAATAGTTTACTTACTTTGTTACAACTTGGCAGAAAAAGCCGTATATTTGCAATCCGACACCCTCGCAAAGTGTTCGCAAATTGGCGGTTATCCGCTTGTGAAAAGACGGCCTCCCGTCTGACGGCTATTTTCTTGCCTCGTTGTTTGTTTACTTACTTACTTTCGGGTGCAAATATACAAAGTTTGGTACAAACATGGTACAAAAGCGGTATAAATTTAATATTAATTAAGATAAAAGTGGTGTAAATATGGATTCTGAACAGAAAATCGAAGAAAGAAAAAAGTGGAATGCTCCCTTCCTGAGAGCCTTCAATTATCTGTTGGATGAAGGTTACGCAAGAAACAAAGGAGACCTGTGTTCCAAGATCGGAATACAGCCAGGGTTGATTTCCAACTACACCAATGGCACCAAGAAAGTTTCACCAGATACAATGAATGCCTTGGCTCGTGTATCAGGTGGAAAGCTGAACGTGAAATATATGCTTGGCAAAAGTGAATATATGCTGCTTGAAAATGTTCCTGATGAAGAATTTATCGAAGGCAACAATCCTGATCGTGAAGTGATGGCAAAAAGAAAAGCCGAGCCGCTTCAGCCCGACTTCTCCAGTTATATCAATGCACTGCTTGCAAAGTCTGATGAGACTATCGCATCCTTAAAGCGCGAACTCGCTGCAAAGGATGAAATCATTCAGACTAAAGAAGAACGAATAGCCGACCTCGAAAGACTTGCTGAAGAACGTCTGCACCGTATCGCAGAACTTCGTCGTATCATTGATGCTAACAATATAATGGATTATCCATTTCCTGTTGGCACAGCTGAAGGTCATGATAAAAAAGATTCCTTGCGCGTATGATACATATATATATCATAATAATTTTGGCGGTTTGTATATCCGTAATGCTCCATCCGTTTCCCCATCTGATGCCGTGGAAACGCCTGTTGACCTACTATATATACAATGACCCCATTATTCACGCAGCAATCCCAAACGGATCACGGATGGAGAGGTGGTGTTGCTGCCTAAAAACGCGGCCACCGCCTAAATAAAAGGGATTGGGACCCTTGAATCGAAATAAAGGAAAATGCAAAATAAGTAAAAATCGGTATATTTCGGCTGGAATCTTTGCCAAGTGTTTCCCATAGTGGAAATGTGGCGGGGAAACGTAGCCAACAAATAAACAAGAATATGATAACAACTTCAATAGTTTGGGATCATCGTGGACGCACGAAGGCAGGCTGTGAAGGCCCGCTGGAAGTTCGTGTGACCGTGGATCGCAAACCTTATTATATCAATACAGGGATCAAAGTGCGAAAATCAGAGTTTAAGGCTGAAACTATCGTAAACCGTCCTGATGCTGATTCCTTACGCACGCGCCTGAACATTTTATATAAAAAGATAGAGGCTGAGATTAATACGGCCATAGAGGATGGGCGAACTATCGATGTGGCAGACATCAAGCGTCGTGCCTGGATGCTGATAGCAGACGAATCGAGCACAAGTTTCTTAGATTGGTGTAGAGACCAAATCGAACAGCTGACCCATTCAGGAGGTACGATGCAGCACTACCAGACGATGCTCACGCGCCTGAATGACTTCGACACCATCCGGCGATGGAAAGACCTCACGGTGGAAAATATCTACAAGTGGGATGCATACCTGCATCGGATTACCAAGACGCAGTCGGATGCGGACATCAAGGCTGGCAAACCAGCAGAGCCAATCAGCGACGGTGCCATCTATAATTACCATAAATGTCTTAAAGCCTTACTCAATCGTGCAGTATTGTTTGACAGGCTGAAGCAGAATCCATACGACCGTCTGAAGGGAAAGTTTAAGCGTGGCGACCGTGAGCGTATCGACTTCCTGACGGATGAGGAAATGAAGGCTTTCGAGAGTCTGCACCCAGTTCAGGGCTCGAAGATGGCTATGGCGCGGGATTTGTTTGTGTTCCAGTTATATACTGGGCTTGCCTACTCTGATACGCAGACGTTTGACATCGGGGACTACAAACTAATCGACGGCGTTTGGAAGAATACGGGTGAAAGGATCAAGACGGGCGTGGCGTACACCTCGCAGCTGTTGCCGCCCGTGGTGGCTATCCTGGAGCGTTACAACTGGAAAGTGCCCCGCCTTGACAATTCCGACTACAACCTTTGCCTGAAGGCTCTCGGCATGGCTTGTGGCATCGAGAGACCGCTGCATAGTCACATGGCACGTCACACCTTCGCCACATGGATGCTGCGGCATGGTGTGCCCATCGAGCACGTGTCAAAAATGCTCGGACATACCAACATCACCCAGACGCAACGGTATGCGAAGATCGTGGCCGCTGACATCCACGACGATTTCGAGCGCATTGCCGAAGAAATGAAAAATCAAGTTAAACCCTAAAATATTAAAACTATGACATTATTTCTATTTGCATTATTAATTGTGGGCGCGGCCCTTGCTTTTATTTATTTTGACTCACACAGAAGTGCTGCCGCGAAGTTACAGGATCAAGACAACCGTGAAGATGATCAACCGCTTGATATCGAAACGGAGATTCGACGCATTCAGGCTTGCATCCAGGCTGGTATCGTTGGCGATAAGTTTGTGCCTGGTGCGATTGCATCAGGTTCTTACACGGGGCCGTTGCCGGAGCGTCGTGCTGATGGCGGTTGGCTTTCGATCTACGACAACCTGCGCATTCTGAAGATTGCTGGCATCAACCACCGACAGGGCATCAGCCGTTATGTCGGGCGCGTGGAGTGTGCCTTGGTTCCAGAGCCAGACAATGAGTATGACCCCGATGCTATTAAGATTGTGGCAGAAGACCGTCACCACCTCGGCTATATCCCAAGCGGACAGACCGACCTCGTGTGTTCTCTGACCGCCAACGAATTTCCGTACCGTTGCACGGCTTTTATCGAACAGTGCGAAGATGAAGACGATGGGCATAAGTTCTACACAGGATTCGTGTATATCCGTCGGCTCGACTGAAAAGGACAAAGGGCGACGATGTGTGTCGCCCTACCCTTAAATATTTACTATTCAAAAACATTTTTACTATGAGAAAGTTTCAAATGGGCCTGGCAGCAGCCTTGATGCTGACCGCGATTGCATGTACGAGTGAAGAACCGCAGGCTGAAAAGCCGAGTGGCATGGAGAAGAAAACAATCACATTCACTTTTGGTGACACCTTCCAGACGAAGGCCATGACACGCGCTGCGATTACATCGCTCAGTCTCACAGACCTGTGGATGTTTGATTACGTTGGCGATGAGTTGCAGCAGACGATCCACCAGTCGAGTACCGATGACGGATTCGGCTCTATCTCTGCTGCGATGAACTATGGTGCGCACACGCTTTATTTCGTAGCGAGTCGTGGCACGACACCGAACACCGACACTTCAGCGAAGACGATTACCTGGGCGAAACCGTCCGACACCTATTGGGCGACTGCCAACATAACCGTTGCACCAAGTTCTTCTGCGTCTCAGGCTGTCACGATCGGTCGTGTCGCCACACGCTTGCAAATCACCGTCACCGACGAAGTGCCTGCAAACGCCGCAGTTTTCACCGTGACACCATCGCAATGGTACTATGGCATCAATTATACCACTGGCGCAGGTGTCGGACTTCAGGCGAACTATCCGCGACCTGTCACCATCCCTTCCAACTATATCGGCACCAGCGGTGAGTTGATGGTTTCGTTCTTCGGATTCGTGCCGTCAGCAGATTGGCAGACAGACATCACCGCCACGCTCACGGCTTCAGACGAATCCGTGCTTGGTCAGGTTTCGCTTGAAGATGTGCCACTAAAACGGAATATCACCACCTCTTACTCTGGTGGCATTCTCGGCACGGCCAAGGCGTTCACGCTGACAGCCGACGATGCATGGGGTGAGGACGACGTACATACATGGTGAGCCGTGAGGCTGTACCGTTTTTATGTTTTTCATATGTTTATGATTTAAGAGTTAGACAATGAAGGGGAGCAGTGGCTCCCCTATTTTTGTCGTTCTGCTGCGATTCGCGCATTCTCAGCGGCAATGTCTGCCAGCAGGTCTGCCTGTTCTTCTTTCGTCAGCTGTTCCTCGCTTTCTTCGATATAGTGGTCAATATACAAATCAACCAAGTCTTGCGGTTGTTTGCCTTCTTTATTGCCCATACAGAAAGCGGAAGCCCAAGCCTGTATGCGTTGCAACTGATACTGAAGCACGTTGCGACGGCGGTAGCCCTGGATGATGAGCAGTATTTCCCACCACTTCATCTCATAGAGATACTCATGCCTGTCGCGCCCGATCTCGCCTACTACGACTTTGAAGGTCTCGTAGGCGTTTTGACGTTTTTTCGCTTACCCTTTCCTTCACGCTCTTCCATCTCAGGTTTGATGGTGCTCGGCACTTCCATCCATTCGTTGCGCATCTGTAATACAGTAGTCACGAGATTCTGCACCTCTTCACGGCTTGCATGATAGAGCAGGTCTTCACTCTTGATGGGTGGTTCCTCGCCATCGCATTCGTAGGCTGCGATGATGCAAGCCAGAGAGAGTTGGATGTAGTTCATGTCGGTAGCCTTGGGCGGTGCCTTCATGATCCATTTTCCTTCCTCGTTCTTTTCGAGTTCTGGTGTGAAAACTTCCATCGTAACGCCACTGAGCGTCTGGAATCCTGTCTCTGATGCCGCGCAATAGAGCAGTTTCACTTCCGTCTGCCCGATCTCGCCTGCATCGTTCTTTCTTGTGATTTGAATTGTTCTTCTGGGGTTCATAATAGTTCCTTTTTAATTAAAACGCCCAGCCAGCCGATGAGGGCCAAGGCTGGGCGCGGATTGTTTAACGTCTTAAATAATATAGTACAATGGATAAATTGTATGCAATGAGAGGTTTCAAGCGGCCACCGTGAAATCGCCGTAGCCGTTCATTTGTGCGGTGTAGTCGGCATTGGCTCGGTTGGGACCGTTCAAGGTGAGTGTGGTCAGAATCACAGAACCGCTGACAATCGTACTTGACGCAGTACGCTGGTTAGTGCCAGTAACGTTTGCGATCTTCCACTTCACAGGCGTTCCAGCCTCGTGCAATGCCTCGATGTCTGCAACTGTCTTGCCAGGCACCTGCTCGGTGATCGTCTCACCACTACGCATGAGCGCAGTAGATGAAATGTCGTAGCTGATACCAGTCGGCTCCTGAACCTGATAGTTTCCTGGAGTGTCTTTGGTGCTTGCGTCTTCCAGCGTCAGGCTGACATGCAGACTGAGCTGCTTGGCAGCTGCTATGACGGCAGAAGGTGCTGCTGTGTTGTCACTCGATAGAAACAGACGAACATACTGACCTTTGGTGTAACTGCCCAATGGAATGATCTCAACAGCCTCACTGCTTCCAACGGTTTCGAGCGCACCGCTACCTGCGAATTGGAGAGCCTTTGTGCTATTCTCCCGATCGTTGAAATTGAAGGTTACGTCGTTCATATAGGCAGAGCCTTTGCGGGCAAAAGCAGCCTTTTCACGGGTCTGATTGTTGCTGGTGCTGGTCTCGTCCCACATCAGGGTGACGGGCTGCATCGATTTGATGGCGGTGAGCATCGCGGCGGCATCGGAGACATCCAATGAGTCACATGACACTGACCAACTCCGACTGACTACCGTAGGCATTGCAGCAGCACCCACAATATCCTTGTGGCTACCGTCATCAGTATTGTTTGTGAGCGTAATCTGGCACCCCGTGGACATGCCTATCACGCGGTATTTCTCGGCTGTTGCGTCGAAAATACAGATACGAAAGTTTTGACCTTTTAATGTTGCCATATCGTTTTAATTTTTGATTAAGTCAACTCTGAGTGTGTAAGCACTGCCGTCCTGTTTGCGTCCCACAGCACCGACGCTGTACTTGCAGTCGGCAGGGATGTCGTTGACCATTCCGGCCAATGCCTCAGTGGTGGGTGCTTCGAGCACGGCTGTACCGTTAAGTAACAGTTCAGCCACATGTGCCGGCTGTTCTTTATCAGTCGTCTTGCTCATCGTCAATAAAGATTTCGTTTGGAGTCGTGCAATTATAATAGAACATCTGGCGATGCGCCGGCTTATCCATGATGTAGGCGATGTCGCTGAAACTGAACTCATACTGAATCGGTGCGATCTCGTCGCCCTCCTCGGGAGTACCTTCGCTTATGCGCTGCCAGGTAGCTTTCATGAAGTCGCTGATCGTCTTGCGGATGGTCAGCGTCATGTCTGCCAGTTCCTGGCGGCTGCGGCACACCATCAGGATGCTGATGTTCACCTTGTCTTCGGTGCTTTCACTCCATGAATCTTTTGTGGTGTCGCCTTCGCTGCCACCGTCGTTGTTCACTACGATGTAGGGCAGTTCCACGTTCTCCATGTCGTAGTCAGGATCAGCCACGTTGTTGTAGATATCACCCGCAGGCAACTTCGCCAACAGCTCGCTGTTCGACTTGATAGCCCTGATGAAGAAAGAATCAGTCAGCAGTCCCATGTTCTGTATTTGCTTACTCTGTTAATTGTTGATTTGATACATCTCTCTCCCCTGGGGAGTGACGGTCACACGGTCTTTGCTTTTGCATTGAGGGCGACCGCCACAGGAACTAAGCCCAGAGAATTGAGAGTCTGAGAGAGTTTAGCCGCCGATCTCGTTAGACGATGCGGGCTCAACGAGCTTGATGAGCTTGAAGGCCTGGGGCTTGTTGTTGGTGTTGCCGTTAACCTTAGAACTGAGTTCCACAAGGCTGTAGTCCAATCCCATACCCAGGGCAATGACATTTCTGTCAAAGTTTTCCTGACTTGTTCCGTCCACGTTGAACTCGATGCCATCAGCGTACACCTGCTCGTTCAGGTAGCCGAAGTGACCGATACCGATGTAGCGGACGGGAACGGCTGCGTCACCTTCGCCAACCTTGTCCTTGGTGGCAACGCCATTGGAGGCAATCGAGTAGTCGATGTACGGAGATACCTTGTAGCGGTAGCCTACGCACTGGCCATCCTGTACGACGGTGCGGTTGCTGTCGGTGGTGCCGGGGATGAGCTTCGTGAACTTCAGGTCAACCTCGGTGGCCTTGTCCATGATGATTTCGGGGTCGCCCTCAAAGCCCTTGTCGTACATGTCGGCAATCTCCTTGGCGAGGTTCTTACCGATGTTCTGGTCGAGAGTCAGCTCCTTGACGGTCACGGTAGCGAATGGGCCGATAACGTCGCGGTAGTCACCATGAGCGTAAACGTGGAGAGCACGGAACATAGCCCAGCCCTTCGTGAACTTGAAGGTCAAGAAGCCGATGATGTCGAATGCAGCCTGAGCCACGGCACGACGGCTGACGGGAACGCTTGCGCAGACACGCTTCGGAGAGGTGGTGATGTTGGCAAAGTTCAGAGCCTGCTCTGCTACCTTGGTCACCTCACCCTCAACGGTGAACTTCACGTCGTTGATAGAGTAAGGGATAACCTGTGTTCCAGTCACACCAGTCAACATCTTCAGGTCGTCGGGCAGTTCAATGCCGGGAACCTTGGTGTCGATGATGGGCTTAATCTCCACGGGGATCAGTCCACCAGCCTCGAGGTTGGCCTCCTTGTTCTGGTCGTCGCCGGAGGTGATGGCGTTGGCGAGGATGGTGGTTGCGTTGGCTGCACGCTTGTGAGTGAAGCAGTCGGCAATCATCTCGCGCAACTCCTTGCCCTTGTCCTCGCGGCTCTTGATGGCTGCGAGCTCGGCACCAGAGGCGAGAGCCTTTGCACGGGTTGACAACTTAGCGGACTCGTCAACGAGTTCACGCTGTTCCTTAACTTCCTCGGCGGTCAGTTCGCGGGTCTTGCCTGCCTCGTCGAGTTCGTCGATACGATTCCAGATAGCGAGCTGACGCTCCTGAATCTGTGCTTTTGTCATTTCTTTCATACAAAAACGTTTTTATAAGGGTTAATAACTAAGTGATTCTAATTCCTGTTCGGTGCGCAGACGCATGGCACGATGGCGCAGACGCATTGCCTGCTGTTCGCGGAAACGCTGCTCCTGCTCTTCCAGTTCGCGCTGTTCGCGTGCTTCCTTCTCAGCGTTGGTCTCGCTACCGTTGGCTTCGCGCTCCTGCTGTTCGCGGGCTTCCTTCTCGGCATTGGTCTCGCCGCCGTTGGCCTCACGCTCTGCCTTCTCACGGGCTTCGCGCTCCTCGTCGGTCTCGCCCTTGTCGTCGGGGTCATCGTGGTCGTCGGGGTCGTCGTCGCGCTTGTCTTCGTCCTTGCCACCACATTCACGCTTCAGCTGCTCCTCAATCGCCTTGTCGATAGCCTCCGATGCCTCACGCAGTCCGACGTTGGTCTGCTCGTAGGCGGGGTGGGTGACGATGGCGACATCATAGAGGCCGGTGATTTTCTTCACGTGGCGCAGCCATACCTCCTTGCCGTCCTCGATGTCGTTGGTCTTCTCGTAACTGACGCCGTTCTCCGAGTCCTCCCAGTCGTCCTCGAAGGCGAACGACATGCCGGTGATGTCGCCGCGCTTCATCAGTTCCAGCGCATCGTTGGCGTTGTTGGTCTTGGGCAGGTCGCAGCGGCAGTCGATACCGTCGCCACGGAGTTCGAGAGAGAGGGTGTCCTTGTCCGAGTTGCGGAAGCGACCGAGCACGTCGGGCACCATGTTCGAGTGATTAAGATTCAGGATCACGTCGGACTTCGCCAGAAGTTCACGGCTGATGCAGCCAGGCTCCAGAATCTCATACACCTTGCGTGTGGAGCTCCAGGGTGTGAGGTTGACCGAGCGCACGCCGAAGACTATCGGACGGCCCTCAATCTCGCGGCTCTCCTGCTGCCCCTCCTGTGGCTCGCGCAGTTGCAGGCCGCAGTCATTGGTTGGGATAAATCTTACCTGTTTTGTCATATCTCGTTTTACATTTGAAAATGTTATCTACTTATCGGGCGTTTTAGCGTCCTGGGTTTACTGCGCGATGCACACGGCTTTCGCGTTTCTTTCTCTGTTGCTGAATCTCGCGCTCCAGAGCGTCGATTTCCTCTTTTGTCGGGTTTGGTGTCATATCGTGTCAAATTTTAATCAGCATAAGGTAGTTCGGAGATTACCTTAAGGTAGTTTCGGAATTGGCTTATGCCAGTTTATTTTTCGTCTGCTGGCGGTTCTCCCACGGTGTAGTTGCCGGGCTTCAACTGGGTGCTTGCATCGCTCTTGGCGATGAGAGCCTTCAGCGTCATGAGGTTTGCCGATGCCATTGGCACGTCGCCATCTTCTACCGTCGGCATGTCAAACTCGGCACGTATCTCGTTCGGCGTGGCGATGGCTGCCTGTAGTTTCATCAGTGCCACCTTTGCCCGACGCTCTGGATCCATTGCCATGAGTGGGTCTTCGCAGATGTGGATACGTCTGATGCCGTAGTCCTTGAAGCCGATGAGCTTGCGGGCGATCTCCTTTTCGTTGCCTGTCTTCTGCGGCAGAATGGTTCGCGTGTGGAACTCCATCGTGGCGTTCTGGTAGTCGTTGTAGTGCGAGTTGGTGTCGAGCATGACCAGCGGGCGCGGTGTACCGAAAAATCTTGCCGCGTCGTCGTTAGTTCCGCCAAGTTGCTCGAACATCTGCATATCCTGACTGGTCATCGACAGGTTCTGGAACTGTTCAAGGCCGTGCATCGATACGATGTCCTGACCTGTGTAGAACATCTTCTGCATCTCCTGTGCGGTCTTCTGTACCTCGCCCTGGTTCAGCAGTCCGAAGGCCAGTGTGCCTTGTCCCTGCGTCGGCTGCTTCTCGCTGATGATACCCTTGATGCGACCGCCCTTTGCGGCTGTCTCTAACGATTGCTGCTTGATGGTGCGGTTCAGTGCCAGCGTCTCGTTGGCGTACTGAAGCGTCGGGATGCCCCAGCCGTTGGCATAGCGGAAGGTGTTGGGGAAGTGCATCACCTCAGAGGCTGGCACGTTGGTCTTCGTCACGTAGCCGTGGTCGGTCAGATACACGATGCTGGCATAGGTGGCGTTGTCGATGTTGTAACCACACGTCTTGATGAGCCACAGGCGTGCGGGGAAATCGAACTCGTCGCGCTCGATATACACGAAGGCATTGCCGTAGAGCAGTCGGTTGATCTCCACCAGCCGCCACATGTCGGCAGCGGTCATGATGGGGTTCGGCTCTTCCTGCAACAGATAGTTGATGCGCTTACCCAGTCCGCGCATATCCTGTACGAAGTTGCCGCCCACGAAGTCCTTCTTCTGGTATTGCACCGGCATCACCGACATGACATCTGAGCGCAGGCGCACAGCCTGATAGACCACCGCCACGAGCAAAGCCTGCTGCGGCGACCGCGTGTAGGCAATGCGCTCCATGTAGTCGGCACCCTGCGGCTTCTGCGGTTCTGGTGGCATGGTGCTACTGGGCACTCCTGGTGTGGGAGTCGCCTCGCGCACCATGATGGCGTTCTCGGGCGTTGCCATTCTGAAAAGATTACTGAAAAAACTCATATCTTATTCCTTTTTACTATTCGTGCGTTTTGTGGTTTTGGGTTTACCTGCGGTTTTCTCCGTTTCCCATAGTGCGCGATGCTGCGTCAGCCACTCGGCCTGACCTTTCAGCGTGCTGTAAGATGCCCCACCCAGGTGTTCCACCATCGGGCGAATGTCAACATGCAAGCCTTTCAGTCGCGGACGGTGTGTCAGCACGTCTTCGAGCAATGATGCTCCCGTGTCGTACCAGTTGCGCTTGTCGTTCTCGTCGGGATGCAACATCCACGACCTATCGGGGTCGAAGTACCTCACGCCCTCAGCCTTGAATTTCGGCACGTTCAGGTAGCACAGCATGGGCAGGATGCGCCCCATGCCGAACTTATTGCCGCGCTGCTGCTTCTGCACGTAGGCAGTGAACGAATACTCCTCACGCCACATCTGCCGGATGTCGGCCTTGATCAGCACGTCGCTCTCCACGAGGATAAAGCCGTCGGGCAACAGGTCGAAGAGCTTGTCAACGGTCATCATGTGCACGTCGCTTCCCCAGCCGTTGACGGCGGCATGAGCCTGCGTCTTATTCGGGAAAGCCGCCAAGGTGCTCTCGAAGTCTATCACCTGACCTTTGGTGTTGTCGATGACCTTTACGCCCTTCATCCGTCTGGTGAACGGGTGCGCCTCGATGGTTCTTTCCGGCATACCTTCACCGGCAGGCCACGTCACCTCGCGGCTGTTGTCGAACACCACAACGGGCCAGTCTATGCCCTGCTTCCTGATGCTCAGGATGCAAGCCTCGGTCAGTTCGGGGGTGTTGAAATGGATGATTGCGATTGTCTTCTGTTTTGCCATAGTTCCTTTTTTATTTATCGTTTACAATTAACTGCATCAGGAATTGCAGCGTGTTCTCGCGGTGGTTTGCGTTCCATGTCTCGGGGATGATCTGATAGGTCTTGTCGAGATACTTCACTCGGCTGCGCTCGTTGAAGACATCCGTCCACCTCATGCGCACGATCTTCACCGCATAGGCATCGAGGGCACCGGCATTCATGGCCGCTTTGCCTCGCGCATAGTCCACATTGGCGTGAAGGCACGGGCCTTCTTCCCACTCCACACCGCTGCCGTCGATACCGAACTTACTGGTCTTCGCTTCCTTGCGGTTGAGCACCTGAATCACGTCGTGTAAGAATCCTGCACTGTATCCCATAGCCTAATCCGTTTGGTTGATGATCTTATCACAGTCTTCCTTCGCCTTGGCGATGGCCTCACGGAATTTCTTGCAGATGTACGATGTCGGCTGCTTGATGAAGGCATAGCGGTTGTAAAGTGCTGCCATGTCGCGCCGCTGTGTGTCGTAGGCTTCCACCAGTTCCTCGCTCGGTTCAGAGATCTCCCCGAAGTCAAAGTCAAACTCGGTCATCACCACCGTGAGTTTATCCAGCAACCCGTCGCGCTCCACCTGGATAGGTGTGCCACCCGTCAGCACCATATAGTTCTTCAGCAACAGGTCGAAGCCGTAGAGCGATGCCTCTTTCTTCTGCGTGTCGGCAGCGTCGCGGTTGTTGTAGAGGTTCTGCACCAGCAACAGCGAGGCATTGAAGATGGGGTCAGGTATGCGGCCATAGGTATCGATGAAGTTCTCATACGTTCGCCGCGTGAGGTCGAGGATGGCTTGCTCGGCTGTGATGCCCATCTGCTCCAGTTCTGCGTCCTCGCAGTTGAAGTCGATACGGCAGTGTGCGTGGATGGCATCAATACTCAGCCACTTCAAGCCAGTTTTTTTCTTATCATCCATATTGATTTTCTTTTTGTCTTCTGCTTATCGGCTGAAATGGTGTTCGGGGATTACTACACAAAAAAAAGGGCGACCGCCGTCGCCCATAAACTCAAAAATTCAACTAAAACAAATATTAATTATAACACTATGATGAAAACGTTTTATGTCTCCAACGCTCTTTTGATGCCCTCTTGTAGCACGAGACTCCAGGGCTTGATGAAGTCGAGAATATGTTTCTCTTCCTCATCGCTGATTTCCACTTCACCCTCAGCATAATAAATCTTTCTGCCGAGGTCTTTCCATTTCAGTTCACGGGCTTGCATATAAATCTGATTGCCAAGTCCGTTCTCGCCATGCTGAAGGTCAGCCTTGGCCATCTTGCCGTCGATCATCTCGACCTCAATCTGAGAAAAGTCCACTTTCTTGTTCATATTTCCTCACTTTATAAATGTTAATACTAAGCCAACGGCCAGGGCTGAGATGACGATCCCAAAGGCTACCCACTTCGCCCAGCCGTAACTCTTTTCTTTCTCACTCTGCGGACGGGCACCACCAGCACCACCACCGCCTTCATTGTACATTTCTTCTTTCTGATTCATATTTTCATTATCTTGGTAAATCTTCTAATAATGTGGTCTGACCCCACGAACTCTGACGGTAGAATTTTACGGTTTCAAGCGACACATCTATATTTGATGTGGCTGAGAAATAACCACCATAGAGTGAACTCCATATCTGTGCGACATAGATCGTAACCGTCACATTAGTGGTTGTGTTTGCGTCTATTCTGCCAGTATCGCGACCTGTGTAACCAGTCTGTTCTACACCTTGATTGTTGTAGAGTTTTACATCTACAACATAATTTCGTGGCACGCTCTCTGTATTTTGTAAGGTGATTACTACGCGAACATATCTCTGCTGACTCTGCGGATCGCGATAGCCGACGGCATTAGTAATAAGTACCTGAGCATACTTGATGCTGACGGTGATGTTTTTAGAGTGGAATGGCAGGGGCGCGATAAATTTGTTACCATTATAGAGTGACAGCTGAGACGTTGGATCGAACGCCACCGATGAGATGATGGGATAGATGTTCCACGTACCTTCCCAGTTCGCTGACACGAATGAACCAGGAAACTCCACCCAAAATCCCGTGCCTGTGGTCTCGCTCATCTTAATAAAGGTATCGCCACTCTTCTGAATAGCCGCGTAGGTGCTTCCAGAACCAAGTCCTGTCTTCTGCTTAGCCAACACACCGAAATACATATTGCCGATGCTGTAGCTCGCACTGCCTGGCCATGTAAGGTCGCTCAATTTCAGGGTGTAGTTTGATTGCGCACCCATCTTGAACACGATGCGCATCGTACCGATAGGCTGTATTTCAACCGTTGCCGACGGCATTTCTCCGATAGGTTTTTCTGCGCCGTGATAATAGTATTCGAAATCGCTTAGTCTGAATGGTTGCGATGTACCGCCCTGCGGTTGCAGATATACCCAATAGTCGAGCGACAGATTACCCTTAGCAATATCACACTCAGGCCAATAGACGCTCTGAAGGCTGCCCTTGTCTGAGCTGAAAAGATAGATGGACATGTAATCGAGTCGCGTCCATGTGGGGATGTCTGCGATACCATAGTTGGCTGCTATCTTATCCTGCTCTGTGAGCTGCGCCGCCTTTGCGAACCTGATAGGCTTATTCTTTGCCCACTTGTTGACAGCACCAGACTGGCAGGCTGCTGCAAGGTCGGTTCCTGCAATGCCTAATACCGCCGCAAGGTCGGCTGGCATGGTGACCGGGGTGGTAATTATATCTGTTCCGTGTGCCATATTCTAATCTTCTATATCATTTTCATTAAGTGCGAACATTTTTTCCAACCGGCGCAGGCGCGTCTCGTGATCTTCCACCTTGCGGGCGATGGTGATGCCACACATCAGAGCGATCACGGAGTAGTCCATCGAGAGTTCTCCGTCCTTCTCAAATACTGCTTGCGGAAGAATCTTCTGCCAGTCCTGGGCGATAGAGCCGACATGCAGATCAGTGTCGCGTTTGTCATTCCAATAGAACTCCACAGCCCGCGCCTGTGCTATCTGTTCTATGGTCAACTTGATCTCGCCAACCACGTTCTTTTTCCGTTCGTCAGATAGTGCCGTCACCTGACCATACGCATAGAACCAACCTGCATTTACGCATACTGAGGATTGGCCGTCGCGAGTTTCACCATTGTAGAAATAAAATTCTCCATTACTTGATTTTACTCGGAGATTTCCGTATGTTGTACCTCTCGACTTGAACCATATTGCAGATGCACCACCTACGTCTGGTTCATTGACCGTTAAGTCACCACCGTTTACCGTTAAGTCACCGCCAACTGTGGTGTTTCCTCCAGTTGATAGTGTATTATTAACTGTGAGGCTTCCCGTGATGGTGCCACCTGCCAGTGGGAGATAGTTCTGCCCGACCCACGATTCTTTGGCGTAGCCTGCGAGGCTCTGATGGCTGGTGATGGGCGTAATGCTTGAAGAGCCGATGGTGATAGTGCCATTGCTCAGGCTGACGGCTCCTGAGAGATGGCTGTAGTTGATCTGCTGATTGCCGTTGGCTGCGAGGTTCGACCATACGGTGGCCATGTCTGTGCCAGCCTGCGGTGTGCTGGGCACCCATTTTCCTTCCTGAGTGGTAGGGTCAACCGAATAGGTTAGCACTTGCCCCGCTGTAACACCAGCCACGTTGACATCGGCCAACTGAGCCAGGCGAAGATCGACCGACTGCTGACCGCCAGTACCGAGGGCACTGACATAGAAATCCGTCCAGAAGCCGAACATCGCCTTGATGTTGTCGATGGTCGTATCTGTGTCATTCGGCAGCACTTCGTTTCCGTTGGCATCGTACGCCTTAAACAGACTGCTGAAGAACTCTTTACCGACGTAGTTCTGTTCAGTCCATATCTGCGTGGCATAGCCGGCGAGATCGACGCTCACGCCATCGCCACTGCTCCCGCCTTGTGACTGTTGACCTCTAACCCATCTTAGCACTTTATCTCTTGAAAGACTTTCCATATTATTCCTCCTCTATTTCTTCTACTTCTTCTTCATCTTATATCAGGATGAGCGACTGTATCATCTTCACCGTCGTTACGTCGTCGCGCCACTGGTGGCTGATGGCGAGCGTGCGGAAGTGAGTCTGTCCGAGCACCAGGTGACTGAGTGGTGTGATTGGT
>Ga0256404_1004846_pt1 | contig 24672 bp, 25 predicted proteins | sample RumenRJG_01DNA_FD_185990 | JGI IMG/M metagenome (GOLD analysis project Ga0256404, IMG submission 185990) | Bovine rumen microbial communities from Lethbridge, Alberta, Canada - RJG_01 | ecosystem: Host-associated > Mammals > Digestive system > Stomach > Rumen | place: Canada: Alberta | collected... | reverse complement strand
TCTGTTGCTCAAGATGAGGATAGTGCTTGGTATCGTGTTTATAATGTCACTGATGAGTTTGAGTTTCTTTATACGTCTAAAAGTACAGATGTTTTTACTTTAGTTATTAGTTTTCCTTCTGTTTATTCTGAAAACCCAATTTATGCTGATTATATTGAAAATATTGAAGTTACTTTAGAGTCTAAACAAATAATATAATATTGGAGGTAATATTTTGAAATATATACGTGAACATAAAAAAACTAGTATTACTGTCTTAATTGTTCTTATTATATTTTTAACAATTACTGTTACTTTTGGTAGATATATTAAAAATATTGTAAATAATTTTATTTTAGAAACAAAGGCTTTTTATTTTAATAGTAGTATATTGTCTATAAATGGTAAAAATTATTCTATTGTTAATTGGGATGGTGTTAACTCTTATAGTTTGAACATTGATTTAAATAATAGAAAAAATGATGCGAGATATACTAAAACGGATATTGTATATTCTATTAATGTTGATTGTCCAAATACTGTCCAATGCAGTTTAAATAAAAGTTCTGGTACTATTCATCCAGAGGATGAATCGGATAGTTATGTTATCACTGTAAGTCCTAGACAAAATTTTTACGAGGGTGATAGTGTTGTTGTGAAAACCGAAGTAGAATCTTCTTTACCATATCATAAAAAGATGAGTGCTTCTTATACTATAGGGGTAGAAAAAAGTGATTTTTCTTATGATATTGTTGATAGTGTAAATTCTAAGTTTTTGACAATTAATTTTACTAATTCTATTACTTATTATCAAGTTAATGAAGCTTTTGGCTCTTATTCTGTTGGAGATCAAATTGGTTTGGATGATTATAATGCTTTACAAGATAGTGAAAAAGATAAGTGTTTTTCAGCTATTATTACAGTAGAATATGATCCTCATAAGTTACTAGTGGATATGACTAATGATTTGTATTTGAATCGGTTAAGTACTAATTATCAAGAATTGACTATTAATGGTTACTCTTATGTTTCTAAATTTAGTTTTAAAGTACCAGCTAGTTCAAATAGTTCTATTATTTTTTATAAAGACGATATCACTAAAAATTATACATATCCTATTGTAAATGATACTTCTATTATTGATGTTTCTGTAGTAAAAGCAAATTAATCATATATTTTCTGTTTTGTTTATGCTATAATTTATATGTTAAGGTAGGTGATTAAATTGAAAAATTTCATTAATGTTTATATGGATTATAAAGTTAATTGCCTAATTCGTATTGGGATTTTCTTTTTTCAAAAAGATAATTCTTTTATAAAAAAGGTATTTAGAGGATATTTTTATACTTATATAGATAATTATTATTATAAGATTTTTAATACTATTGATGGAGAAAAATTTACTTTAAAAAATTTAAAACAAGAATTTGATGGTATTATGTTTGAAATGCTAGATGATTATAAAGAATATGAATTAATTGATGATAATCATACTTATCAAGAAAACTGTAATCTTATTAGAAAGTTTAATAGTTTTTGTTATGAGATTGTAAGATTAGATTTATTAAAATATTCTTCTAAAGGAGATATTACTCCAGAAGTAGAAGAGTTTGTTTATAATAATAAGGTTTTATCTTCTTATGTTACATCTTCTCTTTCTGAGCTAATTTCTATTGTTAGAGAAAGTTATAGTAATTATAAGAAACTATTAGAATTTGATAATCAGTATTTTAATTTAGAAAAGAAAAAATTTGAGAACTATTCTGATATCTTATTTTGGGAATTGGTTCCTAATATTAAAGTATTAGATATTTATCGAGAAAGTTTAGTTAAAAGAGTTTATCAAGAAAAAAAATTATTAAAATTGAAGATGAAATGTCTTATTCAAAAAATTAGTATTTATTTGTTAAAAAATGTATTAAATAGAGAAGATATTACTCCAATTATAATAAAATTAGATTCTAATTTTATTAGTAGAGGTACTATTGATGAAGAACTATTAGATTTAATGGATAATCCTTTATTTCAAAAATATGTAGTTTTAGGAGTAGATTACTCTGTTTATCAAAATCAAAAAAGTGCTTTTTTAGAAGATTTTCATTTTGCGTGTATTCAAGATTTTGCTCATATTAATGATGTTTATCAAAAAACAGATTCTATTTATAAAGAAGGTATTTTTAATTACTTAATTGTTGAGGATTGTAAGTATCGTGATAGAGATTATTTCTTGGATTATAATAGTGATGTTTTAAAGATCTTATTATTTGAGGAGGATTAGTATGAATACTTATATTCGATTTTTATTTGAGTTTATGTCAGTATTTTTTAAAGGAATTGGTATGATAGTAGGTGGTTTCTTTAAGGGTATTGTTCAAATGTTTAGTATTCAAGATTATTTATATGTAATTGAATTTTATAGAAAAGATTTTAAAGTTGCTGAATGGATATTAGTAGTTGTTGCTGTTATAGTGATGATTATTATGTTATCTTTGATTGTTTTATTAATTGTTCTTTTTATACGTAAGTATTTTAAATTTCGCAAGACTTTAGTTGAGCAAGAGTCTATGCTAAAAGAAATTGGTGAATTAAATAGAGAAGTAGCAACTCTTGTTGAAGAAAAAGAAAAAATTCTAGCTATGAAAGTTTCTCAACTTGGCTTAAAACCTGGAGAAGAAGCTACTATTACTAGTGAAGAAACTACTACAACAGGAGAGACAGATAATTTAGATGGAGATTTAGATAGTTATCGATTTAGTAAATTACATGCTATTGATTTAGAATATCGTGATTATAAAGTACAACAATATGGTAATACTTTTACATTAGAAGAGTTAGTTGAATTATTTCGTAATTTTGCTGCTTCTAAGTTAAAACTTTATTATACTACTAATATGATACGTTTGTTTATTTCTGGTTTATCTGCAACTAAATTAGTTATTTTACAAGGTATTTCTGGTACTGGTAAAACATCTCTTGCTTATGCTTGGGGAAAATTTATTAAAAATGACGCTATTATAGCTTCTGTTCAACCTTCTTGGAGAGATCGTACTGAGTTATTTGGTTATTTTAATGAATTTACTAAAAAGTTTAATGAAACAGAAGTTTTAAAAGGACTATATTTAGCTGGATATACGGATGATGTTTATGTTACTGTTTTGGATGAAATGAATATTGCACGTGTTGAGTATTATTTTGCTGAAATGTTATCTATTTTGGAAATGCCTTCTCGTGATGAATGGATTATTGAACTTGTTCCAAGTGTTTGGGATAATGATCCAAAAATGTTAAAAGGTGGAAAATTACAAATTCCTGGAAATATGTGGTATATTGGTACTATTAATAATGATGATTCGACATTTGCTGTTACTGATAAAGTTTATGACCGTGCTATGCCAATTGATATTAATGATAAAGGACAAGTATTTGAACCGACTGATACAGATGCTATGAATATTAATAGTTCTTATTTAGAAGGATTGTTTGCAGATGCTAAAGCTAAATATCCTTTAACTAGTGAAATGGAGAATAAAATAAATGATATGGATGATTATGTTATAAAACATTTCCGTATAGCTTTTGGTAACCGTATTGTTAAACAGATGAAGGACTTTGTTGCAACTTATGTTGCCTGTGGTGGTACGGAAGTGGATGGAGTAGATTATTATATTGCTCGTAAGATTTTACGTAAATTTGAACAATTAAACTTAGCATATATACGTGATGAAATTGATCCTTTTATTGATTTTTTAGATAAAAGTTTTGGAAAAGAGCATTTTAATGAATGTAAAGATTATTTATTAAGACTTAAGAAGATGGTTTAATAGGGGGATTTATGGAAGAAGAAGAGATATTAGATGATGATGAGTTATTTTTACATAATTTAAATTCTACTTTATATGTAAAAAAAGATTATGATTTAAAAGATTTTGATTATGAGTGGTTAGATATTTTAGAAGATTGTATTCCATATATTGATAATATTTTAAGAAATCCTAAGAGATTTATTATTAATGAGGAAGAAATTGTTAAAGTTGAGTTAGCTAGAAAAGTAACTGTAGAATCTGTTATTCATCTTACTCAGCATACTAACTTAATTCAAAAAATAGAAGATAATGGAGATGTAAAACCTTCTAAAATCTTAAATATTAATAAAGAAGAAAGTATGGATACTTATGAAAATAGATTTATTTATACTTTGATTAATGATTTAAGAATGTTTTTTGAGAAAAGAGTAGAAGCTACTAGTGGATCTAGTTATTGTTTGGATAAGAATATATTAAAATATGAGGCCAATACTAAGGTTTATGGAGAAGATTTAAAAATTAGTATGGATATTAGTGATATAACTAGAAATGTAAAGGAACATTCTGGGGATAGAGGAAGCATGACATTAGAAGAACGTCTAAGAAAAGCAAAAACTCAGATTGATGGTTTCTTCGGTACTGAATTAATGCAAATACTTTCTAAGTTACATGTTGCTCCAGTTAGAAGTCCAATTAAGAAGACTAATGTTATTTTAAAAAATCCTAATTTTAGAAAAGCAGAAGAACTATGGAATTATATACAGACATTTGAAAGTAAGGATAAAAAAGAAAAAGAAAAAAGAGATTTCTTTGATCGTGGAGTATTAAAAAATGAGTATGATCAAGCTTTTTTAATGGCCTTTATTGCTAATCGTAATTTTATTAGTAGTAGTACTAACTCTACAGAATTAAATATGATTTATCAGATGATAGGAAGATTAGTTGATAATTTATTAGATACGGATGAAGATTTAACGGAGGATAAAATTGAAGAAATATTTCATAAAGAAATTAGAAAAATAAAGGAAAAGAATAAGAAGAGAGCTCATTCTATTTATGGTATTTTAAAAGATAGATTAGAAAGAGAAAATGGTAAAATTGATGAATTTCTTCGAAGTTTGGGATAAAGGAGATTGCTATGACTAATATATTGCATAATAAATTTTTTTCTATTTTTTATACTATTATTCGCGATATATTCTTTTTTATAGTTATTTTATATTTAGTGTTTATTTTATTACAAAGAATATCTGGCAATAATAGTATTTATGGATATCGTTTATTTACAGTTGTTACTGGTTCAATGACTGGAGTTTATGATATTAATGATGTGATTGCTGTAAAAGATTATGATGTTTTAAAGTTGAAAGTTGGAGATGATATTGCCTATCGTGGTTCCCGGGGTGGGTTAGAAGGAAAACTTATTACTCATAGAATTATTCGTATTAATGAAACAGATCATGGAAGAGTATATGTTACTCGAGGAGTTAATGCTCCAACAGAGGATCCTTCTATTGAAAGTTATCAGATTCTTGGAAAAGTAGTTGGAGTTGTTCCAATTATTTCAACTTTAAATCATATTGTTAAGAGTCAATTAGGTTTCTTTGTGCTTGTATTTTGTCCTTTAGTAATTGTAATAGTACTAGAAGTATTACAAACTATTACGGATATAAAAATAGAAAAAGAAGAAATTAAGGAAATTAAACATAATGATAGCGATGGGAAAGAAAGAAAGCTTAAAAATAATAATGATATAGAAATTGTATAGGTGAGACTATGAAAAAGCAAATAGATAGAGATAAAATTCATCTTTTGAGGAAAAAACTTAAAAAGCAAAAATATATTAGTCTTCTTTTAGCACTTTTTACTTTTGGTGTTAATATTTTTGCGTGGTTTGCTTTTTCAGCAAATGCTGGTTTAGGAATCGATGCTACTATTGCGGCATGGGATGTTGAGTTTAAGGACAATGGAGAAATATCTAGAAATATGTTTATTGAAGTAAGTAAGATGAAGCCTGGTATGAGTGATTTTGTAAGAACAATAGAAGTTAATAATAAGAGTGATGTAGTTGCTAAATTTTCTTATGAATTTGTTTCAATGTCTTTACTTGGTCATGTAATTAATATATCTAGTATTGATGATATGAATGAATATTTATCTAGTTTTTATCCGTTTTCTGTTCATTTTACTCCTTCTAGTGATGAAATTGCTGCTAATGGTTCTATTACTTTTGATGTTCGTGTTACTTGGCCTTTTGAAGATGTTGATGGAACTACTACTTATTATAAACAAAATGATGTTTATGATTATAATGATACTTTCTTGTATTATACTAAAACTGGTGAGAGATATGATTTATTTAATGTAGCATCTTCAAGTGTATATAATTCAAATAAAAGTAGTTTATATTTAGAAAAAGATGATGCTGATACGTATTTTGGTATTGCTTGTCATCATTATGAAGAAGAGTCTGGGCAACCTTGTCTTACCATGAATTTGCGTTTACTTGTTGAACAAAAGATTGATACATAGGTTTATATAGAAAATTTGTATATTTAAAAAAATAGACTTTTGGTCTATTTTTGTTATGTAGATTTTTTTTGTATGAAGTGTATTGAAACATTTATTTTTGTTATTTCGTTATCTTCATTTATTGCGTATTCTGTGTCTGCTTGATTATTCATTGTATTTGTATTATCATCATTCCATTTAAAGAATATCTTTAGATTGGTATCTCCGGTATTTTTTTCTAAGTCCCCAGTTACTGTTTTGCTTCCTTCTTCGTAATTATGTCTTGTTCCGTTTAATTCGTATCCTGTTAGGACTAAATCTTCTAGTGGAGTAGATTCATCTACTAGTGTTGTTATTTCATATGTAAAGTCTACATCAACATTTTCAGCATTAATTGTTAATTCAAAATATCCTGTACTTCCTGGAGCAATTACACCATCATTTACATATTCATTTTCATCAAATATTGGAATTATTTCATTTGTAAGAGTATCTTTATTTTCAATATTTTCATTATTTACTTTAATTAACCAACTTGCTATTCTTGTTTGGACTGATCCATCTAGTTTTTTTCTATACTTAGCATATGATGATTGAAATAAATAATAGAAACAGAATACTACAATTATTATAAATATTATTATATATTTTTTATCATCCTTTATCATTTTTATCTCTTTCCTTATTTTTTATAATATCATTTTAACATAATATATATTTTTTTAGTAGTATTTATTTTGAGATTTGTGTTAAGATTAATTTGGGTGGTTATTATGGAATTAATTAATCAATTTCGTTACTTAGTTGGTGGCTATTATGGAGTTTCATTAGTAGATGAATATCCTTTAAAAGAGTATATACTAAAAGATATAGAAAACTATATACGTGATTTTATAGAAGTTAATCCTATAGATAATTTTGATTATAAAAAGGAAGCTTTAGAAGTGAAAGATAAGGTTTCTGAGAAAGTAAAATTACAAGATGCTTTGCTTGTATTAAATCGTATTAATGGACCTATGGATTTAGTATTTATGATAAAAAATAAATTAAAGAAATATTCTCATAAATAATTCATTGTTTTTCTATTGCTTTTTTAATATAATATTTATTACGAGGTGAGTATTTATATGGGGTTATTAGGTTGGTTTTTTTATTTGTTTTTAGGAGTAGTTTTATTTATAATTTTATTATATTTTGATCAGAAATATTCTATTACGAGACTTGAAAAATTAATTATATCGAATATATTTTTATTGATTATTTCTGGTATATTAAAAAAAATAGGTATTAATTATACAGATAATGTTTTTTTGATATTTTTATTTTTATTTATGATTGACGCTATTTATTGTAGTTATTTTAAAGATGTAGATTTTTTTGATCGAGTAGATAATAATATTGAGTATTATTTTGTATTAATAATTATTGGTTTTTTTATTAATCAGTCTTTTATTAATAGAGTAGAATTTGTATTTTTAACAGGAGAAGATTTAAGATTAATAATATGGAGTTTTGTGTTACTATTTCTATATTATTTTTGTAAAAATAATGATATTTTTACAAGCACCTCTAAAAATGAAGTGATTTCTATGAGTGTGGATAGGGTGCTTTCTAGTTATGCTAAATTAAAATATCGTTTTTTTGATGAATGTGATGTACCAGAGAAAGAATTATCTAATGTATTATATTCTATTATGATTTATCATAATTATCATAGAAGTAAATTTCTTAGAAGAATGGATTATATTCGGTTTCGTTTAAATGGACAAAAACAGAAACTTGGTATTATGCAAGTTGAAAGTAGTAGATTTATCTCTGATTCTGAAAGTATTCTTCTTACTTATCAAAAGTTATTGAAATTATATGAAAAAGAAAAAAGTTCAAGAAAGAAGAATAAAGTAGAAGAAATTATTAAAAATTATTGTAAGAGTTATTCTAATGAGGTACTTTATATTTTTGATATTATTAAAAAATTCTAGTTTTCTTTCTTTTTAATTTATGATATATTTTAATAAAGGTAGGGATATTATGAAAAAGAAAAGAATTTTTAAATTTATGTGTTTATTTTTATGTGTTTTGTTCTTATCTGGTTGTGATGGAAGTGTTACTAGGGATATAAGACATGCTGGATTTAATATAGGTGGTAAGTTTATTTGTAATGAGTTTTATCCAAAGGATAAAGAAGATACTAGTTATCAAAAAATTTTATATATGACTGGTTCTCATTTGATTAATACAGATGGTGATATTTATGAATTGTCATTGTCTAAGACTTATCAAGATGGAAAAAATTGTAGAGCTGCAGATACTATGTTAAAAGTAAAGGCAATTTATGATAATAGTATTTTTAAAGCTACTGATAACAAGTATTATTATTTAGTTGGACAAAGAGATGTTGCTGCTTATAAAGAGGTGTTGGCAGAGGATAGATCATATGCTTTAATTGATACATTATTAAAAGATGAAGATGTATTAAAAGTTCAAACAGCTGATAGTAGTTCGGGATTATATTATGTTTTAAAAACAGATGGAAATGTTTATGCTAATGTTGTTATCTCTCCAGATAGAAATATGCCTCCTCAATTGATTAGTTCACAGATTGTTTATTCTAGAGATGATTATGGTGCTTATATAGAAGATTTTAATTTTGCTGGAGATTCTTTAAATACTTTTGTTCGGACAGAAGATAAGTTATTTAGAATGAGAATAAAAAATAATGAAAAATGTTCCAAATATGCTGATATTTCTTGTGAATATGAGATGGAAGAAGACCCTATTTATGTTCAATATAGGGATCGTATTATTACTTTTAATGGTAGTATGTTGATTACGGATTATAAACAGATATTTAATGTTGTTTCTTAAAAAACTATTTATAGTTTTTTCTTTTGATATAAAAATATTTTATAGGAGGAAATATGGTTTTAGCTAATGAGTGGGAAGATTATGAATTAATAGATGCTTCTTTAGGAATGAAATATGAAAGATGGGGAAATGTATATTTGTTGAGACCTGATCCTCAAGTTTTATGGGATAATGGAGATTTATTGGAGAAATATAGAGGAAAGATAGATGCTGTATATCATAGAAGCTCTAAAGGTGGAGGAAGTTGGGAAAACTTGGAAAAAGTTCCTATTTCTTGGATGATTCATTATAAGGAGCTTTCTTTTCATATTAAGCAAATGGGATTTAAGCATACTGGATTATTTCCAGAGCAGGCTGTTAATTGGGAATTTATGATAAAAAAAATAAAAAATGCTAATCGTCCAATAAAAGTTTTGAATTTATTTGCTTATACTGGAGGAGCAACTGTTGCTTGTTTATCAGCAGGAGCTCATGTTACTCATGTGGATTCTTCACGGGGAATGGTAGATTGGTGTCGTGAAAATGTTATAAGTAGTGGATATCAGGGTGAGAATATTCGTTATTTAGTTGATGATGTTGTAAAATTTGTTCAAAGAGAGATTAGACGTGGGAATCATTATGATGCAATTGTTATGGATCCTCCTAGTTATGGAAGAGGTGCAAATGGTGAAGTATGGGATATTATGAAAAATTTAAATTATTTAATTTCCATATGTTGTGATATTTTAAGTGATAATCCTTTGTTTTTTTTAATAAATTCATATACTACAGGAATGAGTTCAGTTGTTCTTGAAAATTTATTAAAGTCCCATGTATTAAAAAAATATTCAGGAATGATTTCGTCTGGAGAAGTAGGACTTTCTATTTCAAGTAATGGTTTTATTTTACCATGTGGAATTTATGGAAGATGGGAAGCAAATGAATAAATTAAATGTTTTATATGAGGATAATCATGTTATTGTTGTTGTAAAACCTGCTAATGTTCTTAGTCAAGGAGATAGTACTGGTGATATATCTATTATGGATATTATTAAAAACTATATAAAGAAAAAATATAATAAACCAGGTAACGTATATTTAGGCCTTGTTCATCGTTTGGATAGACCGGTTGGTGGAATAATGGTATTTGCTAGGAGTAGTAAGGCAGCAGCTAGGTTAACAAAAAATTTTCAAGAACATCAAGTTATAAAAAAGTATTATGCTATCATTCATGGGAAAATGGAATCAAAAAGTGGAAAGTTGATAGATTGTATTGAAAAAGGAAAAGATGGGAATAGTTTTATATCTACTAATGGAAAAAAGGCAATTTTAAAGTATGAGGTAATAAAATATTATTCTAAAGGTGATTGCAGTTTAGTCTCTATTGAATTAGAAACAGGAAGACATCATCAAATTCGAGTTCAATTTTCTAGTAGAGGACATGCGTTGCTTGGTGATCAGCGTTATGGGAAACTTGATTATACGCAAATTGCTTTGTTTTGTTATTACCTATCTTTTCCTCATCCAATTACGAGAGAGTATCTATCGTTTAGTGTAAAAACTCCTAATGAAGGGTATTGGACAAAATTTACAGTGTAAAAAAATGTACAAAAAATAAAATGTTTGCATTTGATAATAATTTTTGTTATCATATTATTAGATTATAAGAATAGAGGGAGTAGATAAAATGAGTTTTGATTTATCTTGGTTTACTTCTGCTGGTGGTCTTTTAATTACTGGTGGAGTAATATTATTAACTATTGCTTTAGTTATATTAATTGTTACAGGTAAAAAGCCTAAGAAAGATAAAAATGCTGGTGTAGTGCCTGCTGAAAATCCGGTACAAGTTGCTAATGCACCTGTGGTTATGGATCCTAATATGGTTCAACAAAATAATGTTCAGTCAGCTGTTTCTGGAATGGATTCGCTTGCTATGAATGGAGGTATGGTTAGTAATCCTCCTGTTAGTTCTGTGCCTTCAGCTCCAGTTGAGGCGATTTCAACGCCAGCAGTTGATCCATTGGCAAATGCATCTATGCCTACTAGTCCAATGGGAGGAGATGTTGTTTCTCCTGCTACAGCTGAAGCTGTTTCAATGCCAACAGTTGATCCAATGCCAGTAGTTGATCCATTGGCAAATGCATCTATGCCTATTAATCCAATGGGGGGAGATGTTGTTTCTTCCGCTCCAGTTGAAGCTGTTTCAATGCCAACAATTGATCCAATGCCGGTTGTTGAGTCAGCTCCTGTTATTCAAATACCTGAAATACCAGCTAGTGTTGAGCAAAATTCATTTGAGTCAGCTCAAATTCCTGTTGTTGATCCAATTGCACCTGCACCGGTTGTTGATAATTCTGTTAATAATGTTTCTAACTTTGGAGAAAATGCTGTACCGGTTGTTCCGGTAGTTGAGAATGTTGCTATGCCTTCTCCAATGGTTTCTGAAGTTAATACAGAGCCTGTTGCTCAACCTGCTGTTGAGACTCCTATTGCTCCTGCAGAACCAGTTATTTATGGAGGAGCTAGTCCAATTGTTCCTGATATTAATTTTAACCAAAATACAGAACATCAAATATATGGAGGTGCTGATCCTTTGCAGAATACTCAAACAATGCCTGCAGTAAGTCCTGCTCCAGTTGAAGTTGCTCCTCCACAGCCAGAAGTTTTAGTGCAACCAGAAATTGCTCCTGTAGCACCTATTGAAATGAGTACTATGCCAGATGCTTCAACACCGATTGCTGCTGCTCCTGTGATGAGCCCTACTGAGCCAATTGCTGCTGCTCCTGTGATAAATCCTGTTGCTCCAGTAGCTCCAGTGGTATCAGTTGCTCCTGTTGCTCCAGTCTCTCCTGTTCAACCACAGTAAGAAATAATAAGCATTTTGAAATGCTTTTTTTTTATCTGATTTTTTGTTATAATCAATATGTATTTAGGAAGGTGTTTTTATGAAACAAAGGGTAATGTTTATTTCTTCTACTGGTGGACATTTGAATGAATTGTTACAATTAAAAGATTTGTTTTCTTTATATGATTATACAATTATTACTGAGAAAATGAAGTCTAATTTATATTTAAAAGACAAATATCCTAATAAAGTTCACTTTTTAATATATGGGACGAAACTTCATTTTCTTACTTATCCATTTAAATTATTTATTAATTGTTTCATAAGTTTATTTTATTATTTAAAATATAGGCCTAATTATATTATTACTACTGGTGTTCATACTGCTGGACCAATGTGTTGTATTGGAAAAATTTTTGGAAGTAGAATAATTTATATTGAGACCTTTGCTAATATGGTTAGCAAGACATCCACTGGTAAACTTTTGTATCCTATTAGTGATATGTTTATTGTTCAATGGGAAAGTATGAAAAAACTTTATCCTAATTCTGTTTATGGGGGGTGGATTTTTTAGATGATTCTTGTTGTTTTAGGAACCCAAGATAAACAGTTTTCTCGGCTATTAGAAGCTGTCGATCATGCTATTTCTTCTGGGATTATTAAAGATAGAGTTGTTGTTCAAGCTGGACAAACTATTTATCAATCTTCTAATATGGAAATATTTGATTTTTTACCTGCTCCAGAATTTGATAAATTAATGGATGATGCTGATTTGATTATTACTCATGGAGGAGCTGGGACAATTTTAAGTGCTATTAAAAAGGGAAAGAAAGTTATTGCAGCTCCCCGTTTGTCTAAATATATGGAACATCATAATGATCATCAAAAACAAATTATTTCTGAGTTTTCTCGAGAAGGTTATATTTTAGCTCTTTATGATTTTTCTAAACTAGATAAAATAATAAGAAAAAGTAAAAATTTTCATCCAAAAAAATTTGAAAGTAATACTAAGAATATGGATAATTTAATAGAAAACTATATTTCTTCAGATAATCATATATCTTGGTTTAATAAGTTTTTTGAAGGAATATCTTACTTATTTTTTGGCTTTTGTACAACAATTATTAATTTTTTAATTTTTTATCTTTTAAGAGTTATTGGATGTTCTATTCTAATCAGCAATACTATTGCGTGGATTTTATCAGTATTATTTGCTTTTTTTACTAATAAAATATTTGTGTTTAGAAGTACTTATAAATCTAAGAAAGATACTTTTAGGGAAGTTAGTTTATTTTTTATTTGTAGAATAGTATCTTATTTTTTTGATATTGGTTTTTTATATTTATTTGTTTATTATTTTCATATATCTGATATGATTTCTAAAATTATTTCTAATATTATTGTTATTATTGTGAATTATTTATTTAGTAAATTATTTATTTTTAAAGGAGAGAAAATATTATATGAAGAATAGATTTGGTTTTACGTTGGTTGAATTATTAGCTGTTGTTGTTATACTTGGAATTTTAAGTGTTTATGCAATTCCTCATTTAGTAGGAATGCTTTCTACTAGTAGAAATAAAATGTATATTTCAGATGCAAGAAAATTTGTTTCGGAAATTGAACTTGCTCTTCGTGCCAATAGTTCTGAGATAGAAAAGCCTGATGATGGTGAGGCATTAGTTTTCGGATTGGGATTTGTAGATTCAACTGAATTTGAAAGTACTCCAAATGGGGGAGAGTATGATATAAATAGAAGTTATGTTATTGTAAAAAATAATTCTTCTCAATTACAGTATTCTGTTTGCTTAGTTGAACATACTAAGAGTGGCGATTATATTGGACTTGATTTAACATTAGATGAGGCTTTAGAACAAAAAAATAGTTATAGTAAAGTTACTACACTAAAAACTGCTGATTTGATAGATGTTTCTTCTATTACGGCAGATAAGGTTAATAATAAATTAGGTGCGGGTTATTTACAAAATGATACAAAAATATTACAAGTTTATTTAACCTCTTTAGATTAATATAGTAAAGAAATAGTAAAGTTTGAGAAAACTTTTTTTCTTTTCTATACTTTTTTTCTGTTCTTTGTTAAAATTTTTATAGGATAGGTGATTAAGTATGAGTCTTAAAATAAGAAAAGTTGCATATAGTATGATGACTATTAGTTTTATTTTTATTATGGCTGGTGCTGTATATACATTTATTCTTGGTTTAAGACAAGATCAAAATGAAGTTAGTTATCGTTTTTCTGAAGTACAAACTGTTTTTGAGTCTTTTAGTACAAATACATCTTTATTTGAAAATTATCGTGAAAAGTTATTTAATGGGATTTTATCAAATACTTATTATGATGCTTTTTATAGACAAGATTCTGTTATTAAAAACAATTTGTTAAATTATGAAAAAATTGTAAATGATATTGAAAAAAATGTGGGTGAATTGAAATCTTTATGTAATGATGTTTATTATTATGATGCTTCTATTAATACACAGTGTAGTAATTATAAAAATATTTATGAACAAGTTGTTAATTATTTTGTTGGTGATATTAAACTGTATAATGATAATGTATTAAAATATAATGATTATCAAAAATCTATTCAATCAACTTTATTTATTAATAATTATGTTACTAATAAAAATTATATTGATTATAATGGAGATAAGAAATATGAGGGGAAAGAAAACTAATAATAGCTCTTTATTTTGTAAGTTTATTAGATTTTGGTGTTTCATATACATTATCTTTTTTTGTTCTTTTATTTTTTTATTTTATGGGCCATTTACTAAATTTCAAGAGTTTTGGATTACGAGTGCAATGACAACTAAGTCTCATAGATTTCTTGCTACTTGGTTATATTCTGATAATCATATCAAAAAAGTATTGGAGAATAATAAAATAGTTGAAGTAAATGAGATTAGTGATCCAAATCTTATTCATTTTCGTAAATATACAACTTCAATTTATCGTAATGAATATGAAAAACAATTATTGGAAAGAAATAATGATGATCTTTATAAGTTAATTCCTGTAAAAGGTCGTGGATATCAAGGATATTTAGTTGCTATATATGATGCATCTCGGATACATATTGCAACAACACAGTATTTGGGAGAAAAAGGGGAGTCTATTTTAGATGTTAGTAAAAGAGAAAATGCTTTAGTAGCAATCAATGCAGGAGGTTTTTACGATCCTAATTGGAATGGAAATGGTGCTCTTCCTCATGGGACTGTTATTTCAAATGGAAAGATTGTTAGCGATTATAAAGATGCCTTTATGAGTGGAGGTTTTATTGGATTTAATCAAGATAATAAATTAGTTTTGGGAAGCATGAGTAAAGAAAAAGCCTTAGAAATTGGATTAAGAGATGCTGTTGAATTTGGACCGTTCCTCATTGTAAATGGCAAAAGAAGTTTTGTAAAAGGAAATGGTGGTTGGGGTATTGCTCCGAGAACGGCTATTGGTCAAAGAAGAGATGGTATTGTTTTACTTTTGGTTATTAATGGTAGACTTCCTTCTAGTATTGGAGCAGATATGATTGATTTATGTGATATAATGGAACAATTTGGAGCCTATAATGCTGCTAATTTAGATGGTGGTAGTTCATCAGAACTAGTTATTCAAAATAAAATTACTAATATTCCTGTTGCAGGGGGAAGAGATGGGTTAAGAGATATGCCTACCTTTTGGGTTGTTAAGTAAAACTAAGTCTTGTACTTAGTCTTTTATTTTGGTATAATCGTTTAAGATGGAGTTATGTGATATGTCTAAGAAGAAAAGAAAAAATAATAAAGAAAAGAAATATTTGGGTAAAAATGAATTTATTTTTAACTTTTTTAGTTTAGTTATTCTAATAGGAATTGGTATTTATTTTGGATATAGAAGTTTATATTATTATAGTAAACAAAATCAAAAAATTGAGCAAGAAGCAGCTACTTTAAGTGGGATGATTATTCAAAATAATCCTCCTACTACGGGTAGTAATACAGGTCTTCATAAAGATTCTTCAGGTTATTTTTATAAGGGAAATGTACTTAATAATTATATTTTATTTCAAAATAGAATTTTTCGTATAATAAGAATTAATAATGATAATACTATTAAAGTAATTAGTGAAGATTTTGTTGCTAGTTTTCCTTTTGGGGAAAGTTCAGATTATCAAAAATCAAACGTTCATAATTGGTTAAATAAAACAGATAGTAATTATTCTGGTATTTATGCTAACACTTTTGTTGATTCAGATAAATATTTTGTAAAGACTATCTATCATGAGGATATTTTTAATGGTAATGAAGTAGAAGAAGATAAAGAAGAAAAAAAATCTATGTTTTCTATTTTAACTATTAAAGACTATATATTAGCTGGTGGAAAAAGTAGCTATCTAAATAATGGAAAAATGTATTTTTTACTAGGTAAAAATAAAACTAATGAAAATATGTATGTAGATGAAGATGGTAGTATACAAAAGTGTGATTATTTAAGTGGATTTGGGATTAGACCGGTTTTTACTTTAAAAAGTGATATTTCTATATTATCTGGAGATGGAACAAAAGATAATCCTTTTGTAATAAATACAGATAATACGAAAAATTATATTGATACTTATGTTTTACTTGGAGGAGAAAAATGGAGAGTATATGAAGATAAAAATAATGTTTTAAGACTTTATATTTATGGGTATTTATTATATAATGGTGTTGAATATGTTAGAAATTATAGTGATTCTAATAGTGTTTTTGATTTAACTAATAAAAAAAATATAGCTTATTTTTTAAATACTAGTTATTTATCTAATTTGCCTTTTAAAGATTATTTATTAGATAATGATTTCTATATTGGTGAAATAAGTGATGATGTTGGTTATCAGTATCAAAATATTTATTCAAATAAAGTTACTTGCAAAGTTGGATTAATGAATATATTTGATTATAATTCTAATAATTATTTTAATGATTATTTTCATTTAAATACTACTTCTTTAGTAGGCGGTATGCAATATAATATATATTCAAATGGATTATTAGAAGAGGCTGATGTTCGTGAGGAAAAACATATTGTTCCTTCTGTATCTATATCTAAAAATAGTATAAAAGGTGGGGTAGGAACACTTGATAATCCTTATGTTTTGGAGTGATAGTAATGAAAAAAATTAAGAAGAAAGTTCGTTTAAAAAGATTAAATAAATTTACCATACTTGTAATTTTATTAGATTTAATTGTAATAGATGGATTAATTGTTATTCAAAATGATAAGTTTAAAGCATTTTGGATTCCTACTGCTATGACAACGATGTCACATCAGTATTTAGCTTATACTTTGTATAATGAGGATACTGTTAATAAAGTTATGAGTGAAAATTTTATTGAACAAAATGATGAAGAAATGAATTTAGATGAGATTACGATTGGTAGTGTAAAGGCAAATACACATTATTCTAATAAGTATGAAAAAGAGTTATTTACGAAAGATCCTGGAAATGAAGTTTATAAAACTATTAGAATAATTGAACAAAAATATAAAGCTTGGTTAATTGCGGTATATGATCCGAGTGATGTTGAACTTGCTGTTTCATCTAAATTAGGTAAAGCAGGTCAATCTGTTAATACTTTAGTTAAGAATAATAATGCTTTAGTAGGTATTAACGGTGGAGGATTTGAAGATTTAGATGGATGGGGGAATGGTTCTATTCCTTATGGTGCTATTATAAAAGATGGACAACTTATATGGGAACATGCAGGTGGTTCAGGAGGTTTAATTGGATTTACTAAAGATCATAAGATGTATTTAACAACAAAATCTCCAAAAGAAGCAATTTTAGATGGTATGAGTGATGCTGTTGATTTTGGACCATTTTTAATAGTTAATGGTAAAACAAGTAAAATACATGGTGATGGTGGTTGGGGAACAGCCCCAAGAAGTGTTATAGCTCAAAGAAAAGATGGAGTAGTTTTAATTTTATGTATAGAAGGTAGATTACCTGGATATAGTATAGGTGCTACTATGAATGATGTAATTGATATTTTACTTCGTTATAAAGCTTATAATGCTGCTAATTTAGATGGTGGAGCTTCTAGTACACTTAGTGTTGAGGGTAAGCTTTGGAATAAACCAAGTGCAGGAGCAGAATATGGTGGAAGAACCGTATCTAATGCTTGGGTTGTTACAAATAAACAGAATAAACCTGCTACTGCTCCAATTAAGAATAATTATAAATAAGGAAATATAGTTAATATTTCCTTTTTTCTTGTTTGTAAATGTATTATAAATGATTTATTATATTTGGTATCTTAGTTGTTTTTTTGATTTTTTAATGATAAAATTATCTTAATGATTGAGATAAGTGAGGTATGTTTATGAAAAAAAATAAATCATCTTTTCCTTGGTGGGTTTTTATTGTTATAATTGTTGTGTTTTTTTTAATAAATCATCCTTCTCCTTCACATGATAATTCTTATCAATACTCTGATAAAGTTTTTTCTTTGATATCTAGTATTGAAAATGAGTGGTATGATAAAGAACTAAAAGATTTTGCTAAGAAAAATGGTTTTGAACTTACTATTGAATATGATGATACTTTGAAAATTATTAGAAGATTAAATAGTGGAGAACAGTTTGATGCAGTTTGGCTTTCTAATTCGATATGGATGTATACTTTAGATAGTTCAAAAGTAAGAGTTAGTAATACGAAATCTACTAGTATTAATCCAGTTGTTTTTGGAGTGAAAAAAAGTAAGGCTGAAGAGTTAGGTTTTATTGATAAAGAAATTTTTACTCAAGATATTGTAGATGCAGTATCTTCTGGAAAACTTAAGTTTAATATGTCTAATCCAATAACTACAGATAGTGGGGCTAGTGCTTATTTAGGTATTCTTACAACATTAGCAGGAAGTCCAGAAGTGTTAACTAGTGGTATGTTAGATAATCAAGAATTAAAAGATAAGTTAAAGACATTTTTTTCTGGTATTGAACGATCATCTGGAGATGATCAATATTTAGAAGATATGTTTATAAATGGGGATTTTGAAGCAGTATTTACTTATGAGTCTTCTATTATTTCTATTAATCAATCTTTAAGTCATAAAAATTTAGAACCTTTATATGCTTTGTATCCTAAAGATGGAGTTTCTATATCTGATAGTCCAATTGGTTATATTGACCAGAAAAATGAAAAGAAAAAAGAGGAATATGAAAAACTTGTTGAATATTTGTTAAGCAAAGATGGACAAAATCTTTTATCTGACAGTGGTAGAAGAACTTGGTATGGTGGAATTAATAATAAAGCAGATTCTAAGGTTTTTAATCCTAAATGGGGAATTAATACTACAACTTATATATCTCCAATAAAGTTTCCATCTACTACTGTTATACAAAAAGCACTTACTCTTTATCAAACTGCCTTAAGAAAACCCGTACATGTTGTTTTTTGCTTAGATTATTCAGGAAGTATGGCATCTGGATCTCGATATAATGATTTAATTGATTCTATGGATTATATATTATCAGATCGTGCAATGAATGATTTATTACAATTTACTGATGATGATTTAGTTGATGTTATTCCGTTTTCTTATTCTGCTAATGAGGTTTGGAATTCTACTAATAATTTAGAAAGAGAAAATGTTCTTTCTAAAATAAAAAGTAGAAATCCAGGTGGTGGAACAGCTCTTTATCCATCTGTAGTTGAGGCTTTAAAAATATTAAATGAAGAAGATTCTTCTAAATATAATACTTCTGTTATTGTTATGACTGATGGTGAAGGAAATATTGGGTCTTTTGAAGAGTTGAAAAAATACTATAAAAAATCTAAAAAGGTACCTGTTTATTCTATACAATTTGGGGATGCTAGTATTGAACAATTAAATCGGATTTCTGATTTGACAAATGGAAAAGTATTTGATGGAACAACTAATTTAATTGATGCTTTTATGGAAGTTAGAGGTTATAATTAGTATGAAAAATAAAGAAATAATATCAGCTGCTATTGGAGGAATGTTTTTTGCAGTGCCTTATTTAGCACTTTCCCTTCCAGTTTTGCCTTCCGTTTTAATTGGGGCTTGTGCTTTTGGTGCAGGGGAGCTCGTTTTTGGAGATAAAAAGTTAACTTTGAAAGATACAAATCGTAGTTTATATGATATATTAGAATTAGCGAAACGACAAAATATGCATATTTTAGATATGATTCCCTTAATAGAAGATGAAAGTATTCAAAAAGAGTTAAATGAAATTCATGAATCTGTTTCTAAGATAATTAACACTATATCAAAAAATCCTGAAAAAAGTCGTCAGGCAAATAATTTTTTTGATTATTATTTACCTATAACTATTAAATTAGTTGATCGATATGATGAAATAGAAAATCAAAAACTAACTTCAAAAGATAGTAAAACTTTTTTTCAATCAACTAACAAGATGATTCGTGAAATAAATAAAGCATATAAAAGTATTTTATCTAGTCTTTATCAAAGTGAACTGGTTGATATGGATGCAGAAATGAAAGTATTTGATTCTTTATTAAAAGCAGATGGTTATCGTGATGCTGATTTATTGAATAATAAGGAGGAAGAAAAAGATGAATAAGAAACAAATTATTGGTATAATTATATTTGTAGTACTTGTTTTATCTATTATTGGTATTAAAGCTTTTACTAGCAAAAATGGTGGAGAGTCTCTAACTGGGCTTACTACTATTTATGTTGCTACTGGTGGAGGAAAAGAAGATTTTTTAGCAGATAAAGATGTTCTTAAAATTTTAAGAAAAAAATATAAATTAAATGTTGTTTTTGATAATTGGAGTAATGGTAAAACTGTACAGATTCCTCTTATTCGTGAGTCTGTAGGGTTAGGAAATGATACTATTTCTTCAAAAATTTCAGGAGGAGATAATTCTTATACTATTCATTCTGATGGGGTTTCAACATATGATGCTTTATTTACTTCTGATCAAAGGTTTTATGATTATTATAAACTATGGCCTGATAAAGAAAAAAATGAAGCTGAGCGTTATAATGTAAAAGGCGGAAGTTTAACTCTTAATACTCCTATTGTTATATATAGTTGGGGAAAAATTGTTGATGCGTTAAAAAATGAAGGAATTGTTACTGAAACAGATGGTGTTTATTATATTAGTGATATGAATAAATTAATGAATTATATATTAGAAGGTAAGAAGTGGTCTGATATTGGGCTTAATGAATTATATGGGAAAATTAATATAGCATCTACTGATCCGGTTACTTCTTCTCCAGGTGCTACTTATTATGGACTTCTATTATCAACTCTAAGTGAGGGATTAGTTACTGATGAAAATATTAATGAAAATTTACCTAAGTTAAAACAATTTTATATTAAAAGTGGATATATGAATAATACTCCTGCTGATTTATTTGAAAGATATTTAAAAACTGGTATGGGTGGGCAACCAATGATAGTAGATTATGAGAAAAGTATTATTGATTTTGCGAATTCTAATAAGGAAGGTTTTTCACAAGTAAAAGATGATATTAGAGTTTTGTATCCATCTCCTACTATTTGGAATTCTCATTGCTATGCCTATTTTACTGATAAAGGGAAAAAATTATATGATGCATTTGATGATAAGGAAATTCAACAAATTGCTTGGGAAAAGTATGGATTCCGTACTGGTATAACTGGTGGTTCTTATGATGTATCCTCTATTGGAATAGGAGTACCTCAAACTATAACTAGTACTGTTTCTAGTTTAAAAATGGATACTTATAATCAATTAATAGATTATTTAGGAAAAGGAGAGTAGTAAAATGAATGGAATTGAATTAAAGCTAGAACCTAGTGATAATGTAAAAGTTGATAATTTGGTTCAAGAAGGAGAAAAGGTAACGGATGAGAAGATTGAAGAGTCTCTAAATTATGATTTACTTAGTGATGAAGAAAAGAAGGCAATTGATGAGTTTGTTGAAAAGATAGATGTTTTTGACTCTACTCAGGTTTTACAATTTGGTGCTTCTTCTCAAGCCAAGATTTCAGAGTTTTCAGATTCTGTATTAGAAGATGTTCGTACTAAGAATACAGGAGCTGTTGGTGATTTGCTTGCTAATTTAGTTGCTGAGATTAAATCTTTTGATGGTGATGTAGGAAAAGAGCCTAAAGGTTTAGGAAAACTGTTTACAAATGCTAAAAAAGAAATTGATAAAATTTTAGCAAAATATACTATAATAGAAAAAAATATAGATGTAATAGAAAAAGACTTAGAAAAAGATAAGATATTAATGCTAAAAGATATTGCTTTATTTGATACTATGTATGAGAAGAATCTTACATATTTTAAAGAAATATCTTTATATATTATTGCTGGGGAAAAGAAACTTGAAGAATTAAGAGAAAAAGTGCTTCCAGAACTTAAGAAAAAAGCTGAAGAGAGCGGAGAACAAATTGATGTTCAAAAGGTTAATGATATGGAAAATACTATTAATCGTTTTGAAAAGAAAATATATGATTTAAAAACTACACGTATAATTTCTATTCAAATGGCTCCACAGATTCGTCTTCTTCAAAATAATGAAGCAGAACTTGTTGAAAAAATACAAAGTTCTATTACTAATACTATTCCTTTATGGAAAAATCAGATGGTTCTTGCTTTAGGTATTTCTAATGCAAAAAGTGCTTTGAAAAATCAACAGGCTGTATCTAATTTGACTAATGAAATGTTAAAGAAAAATAGTGAAACATTAAAACAAGGATCTATTGATATTGCTAAAGAATCAGAAAGAGCTATTATTGATATCGAGACATTAAAGAAAACAAATGCTGATATTATTGAAACATTAGATAGTGTTATTGAGATACATAAAAATGGTCGTATTCAAAGACAGCAGGCTGAAGAAGAGTTAAAAGAAATCGAAAAAGAATTAAAAAAGAAAATGTTAGAAATAAATGTTGAAAAATAAGAGGCCGTTTTTACGACTTCTTTTTGGAGGATTTTATGAATAAAGATTATTTAAGTGATGTATATAGAGATTTTTTTAATTCTCCTATTATAGAGAAAGATTTTACTGAGGATGTAGAAAAATCATCTACTATTGAATTTAATTTAAATAAAGTTGATGATTTGATGTTAGATGATGATTCTTTAGAGTTATTAAAAAAAGTAATCTATTATATGAAAGATTATAATAAAGATAAAGAATATATTGATTTTCATTTCGTTATAGAAGGAGATAATAAAGAAATTATTTCTTCTTTTGAAAACATAATAGAAGAGGTCATTAAAGATACTCATTATGTTTCAAATGGAAAGAGTACCTTATCATTTTATGAAGTGGATACTACTGATAAGATAAAAGATGTTTTTAAAAATTCATTTATTGTTATTAGAGATATTAATGGATTATCTTTAAAAGATGAAAATTATAAAAAAACTTTTTTTCATTATTTAGAAGAAAATTTACATCATAAGATAATATTATTAGAAGGAATCACTTCTGATATTAAGTATTTTTTTGAATTTGATAATAGTTTAAGAGAAAGAGCTTTTCCTTTTACTTTTTCTTGTAAAAATTAGATGTAAATGATGTTTATTTAGATATTTTAAATAGAGTGAAATGTAGTAGAGAAGATTCTTTTTCAATAGAAATACTTGATTATATTACAAAAACATATGAAAAATCTAGAATGGATTATCCTAGTTATCGAGATGCTTTATGTAGAGAGATAGAATTTCATCATAGAGTTCCTTTATTAAAAAGTGAGAAAAGTCTTGATGAAATATTTAAGGAATTAAATGAGTTAGTTGGATTAGATAAAATTAAAAAAACGTTACATGAGTTAGTAGATTATATGACATTGTCTTCTAAAACTGATTCTTTAAATTTAAAAAATATTAATTTACATATGGTATTTTTAGGAAATCCAGGAACTGGTAAAACTACTGTTGCTAGAATAGTTGCAGATATTTTATATCAATTAAAATATATAAGAGAAAATAAGCTTATAGAAGTTACTTCTAAAGATTTAGTTGCTGAATACGTAGGACAAACTGCTCCAAAAACAATGGGAGTTATTGAAAGAAGTTTAGGCGGAGTACTATTTATAGATGAAGCTTATTCTTTAGCTAGTAAAGGAAATCAAAATTCGTATAATGCGGAAGCAATAGCAACTTTAATTAAAGCAATGGAAGATTATCGTGATGATTTAGTTGTAATATTTGCTGGATATACAAAAGAAATGCAAGATTTTTTAGATTCTAATTCAGGTATAGTATCTCGCATTGGTTATACTTTAGAATTTGATGATTATACTGAAGATGAATTAGTTGAAATCTTTAAAGGTATGGCTACTAAGGCAGGATTTATTGTAGAAGAAGATTCTTATTTACGTTTGAGAGAAATCATACGTGAAAATAAAGATACTAAGAATTTTGGTAATGCAAGATTTATTCGAAATGTATTTGAAAAAACTATTATTAAACATGCTGCTAATACAAGAGATAAAAAACGTAAAAGAGTTTTAATTACTATTAAGAAAGAAGATATTTCTTATGAATAATAAGAAATATCTTTTAGGTTATGTTACAATAGTTATTAAAGATTGGGTGACTAACTATTAGAAGTCAATAGAAAATTTGAAAATTTTAATAGTTTGTTATAAATTGGAGATTATCCCATGCCAAAAAGATTTCACAAAGTGAAATTTTTGAAAAATTGAAG
>Ga0256404_1004844_pt1 | contig 24676 bp, 15 predicted proteins | sample RumenRJG_01DNA_FD_185990 | JGI IMG/M metagenome (GOLD analysis project Ga0256404, IMG submission 185990) | Bovine rumen microbial communities from Lethbridge, Alberta, Canada - RJG_01 | ecosystem: Host-associated > Mammals > Digestive system > Stomach > Rumen | place: Canada: Alberta | collected... | reverse complement strand
AAATTTTACAATTCAAAAAATTAGTTTCTGAATTTATGCTCTCCAGAGGCCCACTATAGGCTTCGTACTGGCCTCATACGCCCCATAGCCGTCCTACAAAAGGTTTTCGGACGGCCTGGGGGGGGGGGATTTTTACCACTTCACCTACGGTCGAGTCATGTATTTTCATTAGCTAATCCGTTTCACTTTTCCACTTTTTTCCTCCAACAAGGCAAAAAAACGGCCCGCCTGCTGTTGTGCGTCATCATGCTGATGATGCAAGGATGGGGTATGCCCTGGGCCTCAGCCGCTACGTCGCAGGACAGCACGCACTTTGTGACGGCGAGTCTGATGGTCATCAGTCCCGGCAACGAGATCTATTCGGTCTTCGGACATTGCGTGCTCCACATGCAATGTCCGTCAAAGAATCTCGACTACGTCTATACCTTTGAGACCGAACCCAACTATCTGAAATTCTTTGCCGGCAAGTCGAAGGCTTGCTTCGTCGCTGTACCTACCCAGGAATTTCTGCATCAGTATAAGGCTGAGGGACGGGGCGTCACGGAGTATGCGCTCAATCTCACGCCCCACGAGAAGCAGGAGCTGTGGCGCGCGCTCGACGAGGATATGGAGGAAGGACCTACCCGGCGGTTCACCATGCTTAAGAGCAACTGCGTCTCTATGTCACTCTTCATGGTGGAGCAGGTGTTGGAGAAGCGGTATATAGACTTCTCGCCCAACAACTGGCTCCTGCGAATGGGCAACGCCCGTGTCTTGCATTCCTGCCTCCGGCATTCTCCGTGGGCAGACTTCATTTTCTTTACTTTTTTGGGATCCGAGGCTGACAAGTGCTGGACTGTGGAGGAATTGCTCTCCCCAGCCACCGTGGGACCTTGTCTGCAATCATACCATATTGTCAGTACCGGAGGTCATCAGCGTTGGCCGGTCATTTGCGGTAAGCCACATCTGCTCTCTAAAGCCCGGCCCATGGTCGCACGCTCTTGGTTCACTCCCAATGTCTTTGCGCTCCTTTTGCTTCTGCTCATTGTGGGTATCAGTATCTGTGGACATATGTGCTATCAAAACCGCATGCTCTTCGTTACCGATGCCTTCTTTTTTTTGTTGCAGACCATCATCGGTTGTGCGCTGCTTTATGTCAGCGTTGTTTCCTGCCTCTTCAGTCGTGGCTGGAACTGGTATCTCATTCCCTTCAACCCACTACCTCTCGTAGTGTGGCTTTGTTTCCGCCATCGACCTCTATATAATAATGTGTATGCTGTATATGCACTCATTCTCCTGATGTTCATCGTTGTCACACCTTTCATCACCTGCCAGGTGGATGCAGCCCACTTGCTCATCATCGCCGCTCTGATGGTGAGGTGTGCCGACAGATACTACAACGGGAGGAAAGAACAAATTAATATGATTAGTACTAACAAATAAATTTACAAGGCAATGAAAACAAAGATTTACCTACGATTGAAATGGCTGTTGCTTTGCTGTTTCCTGCTCCTTAGCGTCAATATGATGGCGGGAGGAACAGACTACTGGTACAAAGTGACAGCGACGGCATCGCCCACTGGCGAGGGCAAGGTGTATGTCTCAGACGAACAGGAAAAGCCCACGAGCAAAGATTACGGAGACAATAGTAGCAAAACTACTTCTGGATCATCTACAGGTCAAGCTGCATCAAAAGAATTTTATCTCTATGCTCAGCCTGCAGAGGGTTATCTCTTCGACAAATGGACAAAAGACGATGGAACAACAGAAGTGAGCAAACAAAAAAACACTTCTACAGGAGCTCTGACCAGTTCAGCTAAAGATCGGAACAATCCAGCCACGTTTGGCTATATCGCGCATTTTATCAAAGCGGGTGACGCCTATGTTGTATCAGAGAATGAAGCCGTCGGCACGGCAAGCATCAGCAAACCTACCAATGCTATAGGCGATGAGGTGACATTAACCGCCTACCCCGATATGTTTGCCGGCAAGTTTAAGGCCTGGACCAAAGATGGTCAGGTGGTGTCGACAGACAATCCCTATACCTTTACCGTCACGGCGGACAACAAGGGCAAGTATGTAGCGACGTTCGACAAGATCGACATGGCGAATACAGGCTTCTATTGCATCGTAAGGAACGTGAAGTTCAACCGCAATTTAGGACTGATGGGCATTTCAGATCAAAATGTATCGAGAGCTAACAGATACCTAAAGAACTCCATCATGCTCTTGGAGAGCAACAGCGATGTGATGCACGCCTCACCTGCCTTTGTTCTAAAGATCACAGGAACGTCTGACGGGACTGGAGGATTGGATGACGCCAATCTCGAAGCACAAGGAATGGAATCAAAAACAATTTCCGGCAAGACCTTCACTTTCTCAAATAAAGGTGATCACTTCTATATCCAAGGCTCAGCAGGTAGTCTAAGTACATATATGGTGGATTATGCTGATGCCAAAACCAAAGAAGAGGGCTTGGGCGAAGTGAACCATCCCGGACTTTATAATGGTGCCAATGAGAATGACGCGTCATTCCACTGGCAGGTCATCCCTATCACCCGCAACAGTGTGGATGCCTACTTTGGCGCTATGCCCTCTGAGCAGGCAAAGGTAGGCGACAAGTACTACACCACCATGTACACCGCATTCCCCTACGAGTGTCTTGATGGCGTAAAGGCCTACACCGTTGACAAGATCAACGCCGACGGTACGGTGCACCTCAAAGAGATTACCTCGGGCAAGGTGCCTTCGGAGACCGCCGTCGTGCTGGCGTGCAACAGCACCAAGCCTAACGAGAACCGTCTGCTGCCGCTGCTCGAGGAGCCCGCTGCCGTAGAAGGTGACAACCTGCTGACAGGCGAGATATGGCTGAAGGACGAGAACAAGACAGAAGACGAGTACCGCAAAAAGTTCGATGCCAAGACCATGCGCGTGCTTGGAAACACTACCGGCACCTTCGACAATGTGAACAACAGTGATCTCACCTATATCAAGAACAATACTTGCTATCTCGACGTGAGCAATGTAGAGAACCCCGCCACTTCCTACACACTCTCAACCAAGGAACCGGTGGCTGCCATTGATGGCTACTACCGCATTCAGAACGGATATGGTATCACTGAGAACAACGGTAAGAAAGAAGATGGTCACTATGTGCAGGTGACGGATGCTGCATGGGCAGCTCCCAACCAGACTGCTGATGAGACCAAGACCGAACCGGGGTCTGTGATCTATCTCAAGGCTACGCCTGTCAGTGACGATATGCTGCGCGTGGACAATCTGCGCTCGCAGGGCATAGAGGTCGTCGGTGGCACAGCCCGCAAAGACTTTATGGAGCTCTATAACAGTCTGGGCAATATGACTGCCGAGAAGCGATATGAATATCTGCGCAAGGCACAGCAGGAAGGATACATCTTCACCGGTCGCGCCCTTTTGGAGGCTGGCATCTATGCGGTCGCCAACGAACTGGTCAAAGGCTATGAGGCTCCCGAGGATGTGAAGACGCTCTCTAACGAATTCAACAAGCAGATTGCCGATGCCCTTGACATCGATATGTACATGACCCGCACACAGCTCACCAACGGACAGGAAGCATGGACGCTCAAGGAGCATGTGCTCAAGTTTGACAAGATCTCTGACTTCGTAACTAAAAATATGTCACGCTTCAAAGAAGGCTTCAAGGCCATGCGTAAGGTGTGGGGTACGACAACCGGCGAGACCATTGAGGCTGATGAGGTACAGACCTTAAGCGATTTGGGCTACAATATCCAGGATGATAAGACGCTCTCTTCGGGCGAATATCCTGTGACGTTGAATGCCGACGGTTCCTGCCAGACATCCTACGAGGCGATCTTCACGCATCCAGAGCTGCTCTATTACTGGTTGAAACTCAACGTATGGAAGATGCTTAAAAATCCTGATAATTACAAGGATGCCCTGCAGAGCATGACGGGCAGCGACTATCTCTATAATGCTTTCAAAGAGGTGGGCAGTCACGAGACTGTGATGAATTATATCCGCCGTCTGCACTACGACACGGACTACTATCTGATCGACGGCTATGTGTCAAACGGCACTGAGGGCAACGAAGGCGACCAATACACCAACCTTGGGCGCTTCGGATTCTGCAACAACAATACTACAAGCTCTTATTATCCCGCTGAGCTTTCTACAGCCAAGGATGGTGGCAAGTGGGTGCTGAAGCAGGTGACTGATGCCGACGACAGCTATTTTGGCATCAAGGCCAGCGAGAAGTTCCAGGGACTTGACGGTCATTACTATAGCACGCTCTGTGTGGACTTCCCCATCGACGTGACCAAGTGCAGCGAAGGACTCCACTTCTACTCGGTAGACGGCAACTTAGGCGAAGCAGAAACACGAAACTATAGTGACGGGCAAACGTGGACCTACCACTACATCACTCTTAACGAGATCACCGACGTGGTACCGGCAGGACTGCCTGTCATCGTAGAGACGGAGAACACCGATGCCAGCAACAACCGTATCGTACCGGTGGTGAGCAACAAGACCTATGAGGGCACGACCCTGCTGAAAGGCATCTTCTTCAATGCCGGCAAGAGCAATGCGAGCGATGGCTATGGCTCTGTGATCGAGAAAATCATGGAGAATCTTTTTGATTACAAGTATGACAACATGGCGGATGCACTCAACCATCGCTACGGCATCAGCTACAACGCTACATCGCAGAAGATCTTCACGCTCCAGAAGAATGCCCAAGACACGCACAACCCCATGGGCTTCTATCACTATACGGGCACGTCGCTGAGCCACAACAAAGCATTCATGGTGATCAACAACTCGGCTTTATCCAAGGGTACAAAGATCTACATTGGCTATCAAGGTGGTACACCGACGGTGATAAAAGACGTAACAGATACCGACATACAACCGACTGATGCCATCTACGATCTGCAGGGTCGACGCGTGTCACAACCTGTAAAGACAGGCATCTATATCATCAACGGAAAGAAAGTGATAATTACTAAGTAGAAAACGAAATGAAGAAGAAATTATACAAGAAGCCTTCATCGTATGTTATCCGACTCAACATTAAGGATCAACTGTTGGACAACAAAATGGGAAATACCTCTCCTGGTGCCCATGTTGGTGAAAGTTACGATGGAGATGGACAAGGCAGTAAGGAATTCACTCCTGATGGTTGGGAGGATGATTCTAATTCTTTCAATCCTTGGGAGAACTAAGATAAAAATGATATGAACAAAAAAGCAAGATCCGTAGATTGGATCTTGCTTTTTTTTACTTGTTGAAAACGATAAATACTTATTTGGCCATGTCGAAGCCTACTCTGACTCCATCGTAGTTTTTGCTGATGTCACCAATGGTGGAGAGTGTGCTGTTGCCGCTCAGTGCGGCTACTGTCTGGAGCAGGGTGAGAATCTTCTTCGACTCAAAGAGAATGCTGATACCCGATGCGTTGCGTGTGGCGTAACCGTTGAGGCTGAGCAGTAGTCCTGATAGCTTGAGTGCCTGTGTGTTCTCGTCAAACGTCCAGTTTCCCGACAGGCTCTTGCCGTCTACCTTTCCGCTGAATGTGCCGTCTTCATTGAACGTGATGTAGGTGTTCGATTTCTTGAAACCTAATTTGGCATATTCCGCAGAGAGTTTTTCCTCGATCTGTGTGGCTACTATCTCACCACCGGCTTTTGCCAATGCGTTTTGAGAGGTGAAGGCGCACCCCGGTCCTTCGTATTTCCATGTGCCGACGAGCTTGGATTTCGTGAGCTTATTCAGTCCGATCACAGAGCTGATGGCGTTGGTGATAGTTTCTGTGTTGGTGGCGGCACCGAGGATTTCGCCGAGAATGCCCCCCGTGCTGTTGGCCGATGAGCCGCTTGTGGAAGTGGTGGATGTGGGCATGTTGCAGCCTGAGAATGTAAGCAGCATCGCTGCTGCCATAATCACTGTTTTATTCATGTTGTATGTCTGTTATGTTGTTATCCACTGCAAAATTAAACATATTTGCAGAGATATCAGTGTATAATTCAGTGAAAACGACGAAAAATTAAGCAAACAATGTGTTTTTTCCTTATCTTTGCAAAAACAAGTCTGATGAATTCTATTATTATGCGTAAATGGATGGGGCTTCCACTGGCTCTTTTATTTAGTATGACAGTGGCGGCACAATCAACTAACGACACGACAACGATGGGCAAAGTTACCGGAATTGGCGGAATATTCTTCAAATGCAAGGATATGAAGCAGACCAGGCAATGGTATAAAGACAATTTGGGCATCGATACCGATGACTATGGCCATACCTTTAAATGGTATGAGGAGAAAAACAGCGATAAAGTGGGGCGTACGGTTTGGAGTCCTTTCCCCGAGTCGACGGATTACTTCGGCAGTAGCTCCCAACAGGTGATGGTCAACTACCGGGTGGACAACATTGAACGGTTGGTGGAGAGACTGAGAAAAAACGGAGTGACCATTGTTGACAAGATTGAGAGCTACGACGGCATCGGGAAATTCGTGCATATCCTTGATACGGATGGCAACCGCATAGAACTGTGGGAGCCCGTGGAAGAGCACAATTAACGATGCGGACACAAGTCGCACTCCTCACCGTGGGCGTTGATAACGCCGATGGACTGGAGTAGGGCATAGATCGTTGTAGAGCCCACAAACTTCATTCCTCTTCGCCGGAGATCCTTAGAGACTTCGTCGGAGAGCGGTGAGGTCGTGCGCTCGGTATAGGGCTCAACAATCGTTTCTCCGTGGGTGAAATGCCAGATATAGCGGTCGAAACTGCCCCATTCCTGCTGAATGCTCTTAAACACGTGAGAGTTGACTATGGCAGCTTCTATCTTTCTGCGGTTGCGGATGATGCCCGCATCTGCCGCAAGGCGATCAACATCTGAACGGGTGAAGCTGAGGATCTTGTCTATGTCGAATTGTGAGAAGGCCCGGCGGAAGTTCTCGCGCTTGTTGAGAATGCATTCCCACGACAACCCGGCTTGAAAACTCTCCAAAATGAGCATCTCGTAAAGCTTCTTGTCATCGTGTTCCGGCTTTCCCCATTCCTCGTCGTGATAGCGTACGTAGAGCGGATTGGCCAAATTTACCCAGTGGCATCTCTTCATCTCACTTTCCTCCTTTCTTGGCGTTGACCAATGCGCGGCACAAATCACGCTGCAAGACTCGGGCGTCCAGCACCGACATATCGCTGTCCATGATACTGAAAGCCAACAGATGTCCGTTGTCGGCCTGGCAATAACCTGCCAAAGAACTGATGCCGTAAGGGTGTGACAGGGTGCCCGTCTTGGCGTGAACCTTGCCTCGGAGCTCCGGTGAGGCCATCTCTGAGCGTAGTGTGCCGTCTATTCCCGAGACGGGCAGGCAGATCCACAGCATGCGGAAGATGTCTTTGCGGCTATAGGCAAACTTGAGAATGCTGGTCAAGGCATAAGGTGAGAGGTGGTTGTAGGTGCAGAGTCCGCAGCCGTCGTGGACCATAAGGCCTGCGTCGCGCTCCTTTACGATGTCGCGCAGGAAATACCGCTCGTATTTCACGCCCACTCCGGGATAAGAAACCGCATTGGGCTCCAAGGCATGGCCTATGGTATAGAGCAGTGATGTGGCCTGGGTGTTGGAACTGTTCTTCCACATTCGCCGCAACACCAGGCTGAGCGGCCGGCGGAAGCGCACCATCCTGACTGAGCCCTTAGGCAACTGTCCTGCGATGAGCTGAGAGTCGGCAACTTGTGTGCCGACTCTTCTAAGGGCATCGGCAAAGGCTTTTTGCACTTTCGGCGCTCCTTTATAGAGGATGCCGTAATGGGAGAACGACAGATCCCAAGGGTACCAATGCGCTTCGGTCTTGACGGGATCGGTAAGCACGAGGTCAAAAATCACCTTTCCGGTGACGCATTTGATGTGCTGCTTTTTCATCATCTCCACCAAGGTAATCATGCCTTGCGGAGTCAGCTGTGGGTCTAAGCCTCCCTTGAAGATGAGATCCCCGTGGAGCGTGTCGCCGATGATCTTTCCGTGGCGGTAGATCTCGGTTTTCCATTCGTAGCGTGTGCCTAACAAGTAGCATCCTGCCACGCCCGATAACAGCTTCAGACAGGAAGCGCTGGGCTGGGCCTCCTTCTCGTTGAAGGCGTAAACGGGTTTGTTGGCGGTAAGATCATAGACGTAGAAACCAAAGCGTCCCTTCATTCGTGGCTTTTTGGCGAATCTGTCCAGACGGCTTTGCAGAGCTGTATCCACCACGGCCTTCACTGTGTCTTGCTTTGTCCCGCCCTTTACCTCCTTTTTCTTGCTGCCGCAACTACATATCAGTGCAAGGGTGATAAACAACACGAATATCTTGAAATATGGCTTGTTGTATACTTTCTGCTTCATCATCTTATTTATCTTTTCGATTGGAAAGAAATTTCTTCGTGCAAAAGTAAGAAAAAGAAATCACGTCTTGGGATTTGATCTTTTCATTTGGCCCAAATATACTCATCATTATGTTAGGCGCTGACGCTGAACATAATGACTTGAAGAGCCTGATGGGGAATAGCTATGGCTGCTTTCTCCGGTTATTGCTTCAACTTGAAGGAGTTCTCAATGCCTTGGAGCTCGGCAAGGAAGAGTTTGTCGGCCATCATGCGCTTTTCCACCTGAGTGCAACTGTGGATCACCGTCGAATGGTCGCGGTTGCCGACGAGTTTGCCGATTCGTGCAGCAGGCATTTTGGTGTATTTTTGTGCCAGATACATGCTCACTTGCCGCGCCACCACATAATCGCGCTTGCGGCTTTTGCTGTTGATGTTGGCTTGTGTGACGTTGTAGTGGGTGCATACGGTGTCTACGATCTCGTCGACAGTGAGGGGGCTGTCATCCACCTTCACGGCACGGCGGATCACTCTGTCGGCTAACTTCATGTCGATTTTGCAGTCGTAGACGATGGAGTAGGCCATGAGCGAGTTGATGACGCCTTGCAGATCGCGAACGCTTCCTCTGGCAGTACGCGCGATGAAGGCGATGACGTCGTTGGGAATGGAAAGCCCGTCGTGACGGATTTTGTTGACCAGGATCTGCGCACAGAGTTCTTCATTGGGCTTTTCCAATTCCGCGATAAGTCCGCAGGCAAAACGAGTGAGCAGTCGGTCCTTCATGCCTTGCAGGTCTACGGGCGGTCTGTCGGAAGCGAGGATGATGCGCTTTCCGTTGCGGAAAAGATGATTGAAGATGTGGAAGAAGGTATTTTGCGTGCTGGCCGCCGTCAACCATTCCTGAATGTCATCCACGATGAGCATGTCGATGGTCTGGTAGAAATTGATGAAGTCGTTCACCTTATTGGCTTGCACGGCATTGGTATATTGCACTTGGAACAGGCGCGCGCTGATATACAGCACTCGCTTCTGTGGGTAGAGGCGTTTGCATTCGACACCGATGGCATTGACCAAGTGGGTCTTTCCACATCCCGACGGGCCATAGATGAACATGGGATTGAACTGCATGTTGTTGGGATGCTCGGCAATGCTGAGTCCCACACTGCGCGGCAGCTTGTTGCTGTTGCCCTCGATATAGTTGGAGAAAGTCTGATGGAGGTTGAGCTGTGGGTCAAGATCACGCGCAACGGTATCGAGAACGGTCGGTGGCTGATTCAGCCCTGTGGCCTTCCGCTCTTTGGGCTTGACAGCATCAGCGGGATCAGCCTCAATATTCTGCGACAGATTGTGCTCCTTGTCGGTTACGACGCGATAAGTCAAACGTACGTTGGCGCTAAAACAGCGATGGAACACCTTGCTCAGCAAGCCGAGAAAGTTCTCCTCCAAATATTCATAGACAAACGGACTGGGAACCTGGATGAGCAGTGTATGCGTCTGTTCATCGTATTTTTCAAACACAATAGGTTTGAACCAAGTATTATATTGCTGTTGGGAAACATTCTGAGCAATGAGGCTTAGCGACTGTTCCCAACTTTCCTTAGGACTTATCTTCATATTCTATCGATACCGAAATGAATGCGTGAAAGGGTATTCGGGTAGTTATTCCACGACCTTTGCGGTTTTAGCGGTGCAAATTTAAAAAAGTTTTTTGATACTGACAAATCACAGGAAGACTATTTTTTTCCTTGCCCAACTAAACAAGCATAGGAGTCAGAAGAAAAAAAGATGCTTCTGACTCCTATCTTTTAAGTTTCACACTGTTGTTATTTGTCTTTCTTGCCGAAGAGCGAGAAATGAACGTAGCGCTTGGGATGCTCTCTGAGGTTGATCATCAGGGAGTCGGCATGAGCCATGGTGGAGTTGAGGTTGTGATAGAGACTGGGGTCGTTCATCAGCAGTCCCAACGATCCTTCGTTGCTGTTCATCTTAGCCGTGAGCGAGTTGATGTTGGCGATGGCCTCATTCACCTGCCGCATGGTCCCGTTTACATCGATGGCCGCAAGGTTGGCGGTGAAGCGGTCGGTGTTGTTCAATACGGAATTGGCCGTAGACATCGCTGTGTTTGCCTTGCCCAACACGCCTGGCACTTGCTGGCCTACCTGAGCCATGAGGGTGTTCAGTCTTGCTGAAGACACGGTGAGGTTGGCCGTGATGGTCTGGATATTGTGCAGTGACTGAGCCAATGCCGGATCGGCCATGAGCGAATTGAGTGAAGTGAGGATTGAGTCAAGTTTGGGCATGAGCTTTTCCACCTGTGGAATCATTCCCGCCGCCTGGCTCATCATGCTTCCGCTGACAGTGCCCTGCAGCGTGTCGCCCGGTTCCACGCGCTCACGCGGGTTGTTGGCCAAGAGCAGATTCATCTTCACGTTTCCCATGAGGTCGCTGGTGATCTCAGCCGAGGATCCTTTGGGGATGCGGAGGTTGTTGTCGACATCAAACTTCACGAGTATGTCGTCCCGGCCGGTATAGTCGTAGATGATCTCTTTCACCACGCCCACCTGATAGCCGTCGGCGTAGATAGGATTGGATGAACTCAGTCCACTGATGTCGTGGAACTTTATATAATAGGTGTTGTCGTTGGAGAACAGCGACATGCCTTTAAGAAAATTCAATCCGAAGAAGAGGACAACGATGCCAAGAATGGCAACGATGGCTATCTTCACTTCATTTGTAAAAAATTTCATATCTGACTATTTTTGTTTCTTATTATCCAGAAATTCCTTGATTGCCTCGTTCACGTCCATTACTTTTTTGTTTTTGAGCGCAATGATGAACGCGTCTGGGAATTTATCCAATATCTGCTTGCGCAGCCGGTTGATCTCGTTGTAGTTGGTGGAGGAACCATAGGTATAGCGCACGAGCTTGCCGTCTTCAATGCTCTCACATCCTTTCAGCCCCTTGAACCGCTGATCGTTGAATCTCAGCTTGTGGGGGCCGGCGAAAATCTGCACCTTGAATACTGGGGCGTTGACCGCTTTTCTTGCGTTTTGAGCAGAAGGTTTCTTGGGCGTAGCGGGATTGCTCTGTTCCTTCTGGCTTTTCTGATTGGCCTGTTTTTGCTGTCTGTCTGAATTTTTCAGATTGTCTGCGTTCTTCTGCGTGTCCGGATTCTTCTGCTTATTGCCCCATTTGGCTTGTTTGTCTTGACCTGCCGGTTTCTTCTGGTTGGCTTGGACGTTTTGTCTGGTCTGACTGTTTTGTGAAGCCTGATTGCCCTGGCGGTCTTGCTTGTCGGTGTTTGTTCTGCTTGTCAAAGTATTGGATGATCCTTTGACAGGCGACACATTCTGAGACACATTCACCACATTTTGCACTGGGGAGAGCTGGTCGGAATCGTTTGTCGTCGTGTCACCGTCAGAAAGTGAAGCGATGCCTCCTTTGTCGTATTTGTTCTCGTATTGAAGAAATGCCTTGTAGATTCCTTGTGCGATGAGGTCTACCTGCGCATTGTCGTTCAGTCGTTGCTCTTCGTCGGGGGTGGTGATAAAGCCTAATTCGATGAGGCAACTGGGCATGGAGGTCTCTCTCAAGACGAGAAATCCTGCCTGATGCACTCCTTTGTCGGGACGGTTGGCGGTTGAGCAGACACTCTTCTGTATCATCTTGGCCAGGTCTACACTGCGCTCCATATAGGCTCCTTGCATGAGCTCGAAGATGATGTAGCTTTCTGATGACTTCGGGTCGAAGCCTTGATAGGTTTGTTGATAATTCTTTTCCTGTACGATGACGGAGTTCTCACGCATGGCCACGTCAAGATTATCTTTCGCGCGGTGCATACCCAATGTATAGGTTTCGAAACCACGTGCGATCTTTCCACCTTCGAGGGCATTGGTATGCACGGAAATGAAGAGGTCGGCTTTGTTGCGGTTAGCGATATTGGCACGTTCCTTCAGGGGGACAAACACGTCGTTCTTGCGCGTATAGATGACTCTCACGTTGGGGCAATTGCTCTCAACGTATTTGCCAAAAGCCAATGCTACTCTTAAATTGATGTCTTTCTCATTACTGATGGCACCGGGAGCGCCGAAGTCATGACCGCCATGACCGGCATCAATCACCAGTGTAAAATTTTTGTTCGCAGCCCATGATGAGCCGGCGAATGACCCGAACATCAAAAAAAGAATAGCAAGATATTTTTTTAGCATGAATCTACGTATTTCGTGCAAAATTAATCATTTAGCTTGGGAATACCTATCAATGCGTTAAAGTTTTATCATTTATTAAGTGTAACTCCACACCTGCCCCTTCGCAGTCGGCTTCCATGGGCGGGTTGAGTTTTGTGAGTTTGATGTCGATGGCCTCAACGACGATAAATCTTCGGGCGATGCGGTCGGCAATACGGTAGGCCACCCGTTCTATCAGATTGGAAGGCACCATCATCTCCTGGCAGATCAGCTTGTAGACCTCGGCGTAGTTGAGGGTGTCGTTGACGTTGTCGGACTTCATGGCATTGGCCACGTCGTATTTGATTCGCAAGTCGAGAAGGTAGTCATTGCCCACTGAGCGTTCCTGCGGCAGCACGCCATGGTAGGCATGGAAGCGCAGATGGGAAAGATAGATATAGCTGTTGTCTAATTTCATTGTGTCGTATGTCTTGGGGAAGTTATTTAAACAACGGTCTTGGGAGACTTACGTATGCAGCTCGCTGATGGAGAATCCTCAATGAAGAGCCGCACAAAAGAGTCTTCCAAGACCGTTTGCTGTTTTCAGAAATGTCTGCCAATGGTCATCATCCGCAGCGACTGGCTCCGCAGTTGGTGCAGATGAGGCATCCTTCCTGGTAGACCAGCGTCTCCTGGCCGCAGACGGGGCACTTCTGTCCCTTGGCCTTTGTGCCGTCGACGATATACTTCTTCAGCGCGCGCTCAACACCGTTCTTCCACGTGTTGATGCTTTCGTCCTTGAGCTGGAGTGAAGATACGAGCTTCAGCACATGGTCGATGGGCATGCGATAGCGCAGTACGCCCGATATCAGTTTGGCGTAGTTCCAATACTCGGGATTGAATTTCTCCGAAAGGCCTTCGACCGTGGTCTTGTAGCCGCGCTTGTTCTCAAACTGGAAGTCGTAGCGGTGAGTGCCGTCGGGATTGGTCTGCTTGATGATCTTGCCGTGAGTGACCGACTTGGGGAGCATGATGCCTTCCTCGTCGTCCTGCAGACCAGTAAAGATCTCGTAGGGATAACCGTCGAGGAGACCAACGAAGGCCACCCATTTCTCGCGGTTGTTTTGGAAGCGCACCACGTCGCAGTCGAGTTCCTTGGGGCGCACTTCCTGTACCACGGGACGCGCGATCTGCTTGGGCTCTGCCTGCTGTTGCTCCTGCTTCTTCTTGTCTTTCTTGGAGACGCTGATCATCACGCCCGAGCGGCTTCCGTCGCGATAGATGGTGCAGCCTTTGCAGCCGCTTCGCCATGCCTCAACGTAGAGCTTGTTGACCAAGGCCTCGTCGACGTTGTTGGGGAGGTTCACGGTGACCGAGATGCTGTGGTCTACCCATTTCTGTATGGCACCCTGCATCTTTACCTTCATCAGCCAGTCCACATCGTTGGCCGTTGCCTTATAGTAGGGCGACTGCTCCACCAGCTTGTCTATTTCTTCCTGCGTGTATCGTTTCTGGGTGTCGATGCCGTTGATTTTCATCCATTCGAGGAACTTGCGGTGATAGACGATGTATTCCTCAAAGGAGTCGCCCACCTCATCGACGAAGTCCACATGTACGTCGGCGTCGTTGGGATTCACCTTGCGGCGGCGCTTGTAGACCGGCATGAACACCGGTTCTATTCCGCTCGTAGTCTGAGTCATCAGTGAGGTCGTGCCGGTGGGGGCGATGGTGAGGCAGGCAATGTTGCGGCGGCCATATTTGGTCATGTCCTCATAGAGTTGACCGTCGGCAGCCTTCAGTCGCAGGATGAACGGATTTTTCTTCTCACGCTCAGCATCGTAGATGGCAAAAGCTCCACGCTCTTTGGCCATATTCACCGAAGAGCGGTAAGCATTCAGCGCCAGGGCCTTATGCACGCTGACTGCGAAGTCGGTGGCTTCCTGAGTGCCGTAGCGCATTCCCATGGCGGCGATCATGTCGCCCTCGGCCGTGATGCCGACACCCGTCCGGCGCCCCAAGCCGCTCTTGTGCTTGATCTTTTCCCACAAGTGATATTCTGTCTCCTTCACCTCAGGTTCCTGCGGGTCGCTCTTGATCTTGGCCATGATGAGATCGATCTTCTCCATCTCCAAGTCGACGATGTCATCCATCAGGCGCATGGCCAACTGGGTGTGGTGCTCAAACTTCTCATAGTTGAACTTAGCCTCTGGTGTGAAGGGATTTTCCACATAGCTATAGAGGTTGATGGCCAACAGGCGGCAGCTGTCGTAGGGGCAGAGCGGAATTTCGCCACAGGGGTTGGTGGAGATGGTGCGGAAACCCAAGTCGGCGTAGCAGTCGGGGATACTCTCCCGGATGATGGTGTCCCAGAAGAGCACACCGGGCTCAGCGCTTTTCCAAGCATTGTGTACAATTTTCTCCCACAGTTTGCGTGCCGAGATCTCTTTCTTCACCTTGGGCGCATCGGTGTCTGTTGGCCACTGCTGCGTATAGGGACGGTTGTCTACCGCAGCCTGCATGAAAGCGTCGTCGATGCGCACGCTCACGTTGGCACCTGTCACCTTACCTTCGGTCATCTTGGCGTCGATGAAGGCTTCAGAGTCAGGATGCTTAATGCTGACCGACAGCATCAGCGCGCCCCGACGCCCGTCTTGTGCCACTTCGCGTGTGGAATTGCTGTAGCGTTCCATGAAAGGAACGAGGCCTGTGGAAGTGAGTGCGGAGTTGTTGACGGGTGAACCTTTGGGACGGATATGGCTCAAGTCGTGACCCACACCGCCGCGGCGCTTCATCAGCTGCACCTGCTCCTCGTCGATTTTCATGATGGCACCGTAGGAGTCGGCGTTGCCGTCGAGTCCGATAACGAAGCAGTTGCTCAACGAGGCCACCTGATGGTCGTTGCCGATCCCCGTCATCGGGCTGCCTGCTGGTATGATGTAACGGAAATGATCCAACAAGTCAAACACCTGCTGTGCAGTCAGTGGATTGGGATATTTCTTTTCTATGCGGGCAATTTCATTGGCTATACGCCAATGCATGTCGACCGGACTCTTCTCGAAAATGTTACCGAAGCTGTCCTTCATCGCATACTTGTTGACCCATACCCGAGCGGCGAGCTCATCGCCGTCGAAATATTTCAACGAGGCTTCGTAGGCCTCATCGTATGAATATGTTTTTAAATTTTCCATGCTTGGTAGTGTGATGGTGTTTTGCGCTGCAAAATTAGCTAATACTTTCCATAAAACGAAATGATTCAAGCTATTTTTTCTGTGCCTGATTTTCGGTAAAATTGTTCAAAATGGAGAACTTTTCATTGAATCAAATTTTGAAAGTTGCACGAAATCAAACAACTTAGTCAGTGTGGCATCGCTTTAGTGTATATATTTATCCCTGAAATATTTCTTTGGCGGGCGACAAATCTGTTTGGCGAATCGGGTGAGATTATGATCTCCTCCCCGGTAAGTCATGGGGAAGCGATGTGGATTCCTCAAAAAAGCCGTGGCTATTCATGTTCTGTGGCGATTGCCACGCATTCGTGTGGCGATTGCCATGCATTCGTGTGGCGAATGCCACGCATTCAGATGGCGAACGCCACGCGAAACTACGTCGACCGCTACACGCGTGTGGCGGTCGACACGTGAAGAGAAAAAACGAAAAGTCGGACTTTTCTCATCCAGTTCTTTATTTTGGCACATAGTTTGTTATAATCTGGGTAGATTGAATCATATTAAAAGTATAACGATATGCAAAAAGGTAATATTGGTGTAACTACCGAGAATATCTTCCCGGTCATAAAAAAATTTCTTTATTCTGACCATGAGATTTTCCTGCGCGAGATGGTCTCCAATGCTGTGGATGCCACACAGAAGCTGAAGACGCTTGCCCAGCAAGGCGATTTCAAAGGCGACGTGTCTGATCTGAAAGTGGAGATCTTCCTCGATAAGGACAAGGGGACGCTCACCATCCGTGATCATGGAATCGGCATGACAGAGGAAGAGATTGACAAATACATCAATCAGATTGCTTTCTCAGGCGTGACCGACTTTTTGGAGAAATATAAGGACAAGGCCAACGCCATCATTGGCCACTTCGGACTGGGCTTCTATTCCGCCTTTATGGTGTCGAGCAAGGTGGAAATCCTCACTCTCAGCTATCAGGAAGGTGCAAAGGCCGTTCGCTGGAGTTGCGATGGTACACCCGCTTTTGAAATAGACGATGCCGAGAAAGCAGAGCGCGGTACGGATGTGATTCTCCACATTGCCGACGACTGCAAGGAGTATCTTGAGAAGACAAAGATCGAGGAGTTGCTCAACAAATACTGCAAGTTCATGCCTGTGCCTGTTGTGTTTGGTAAAAAGCAGGAATGGAAAGACGGTAAGATGCAGGACACCGATAAGGACAATGTCATCAACGATATGGAGCCGCTGTGGACAAAGACACCGTCGACGCTGAAAGATGAGGATTACAAGGAGTTCTATCGCAAGCTCTATCCCATGCAGGACGAACCGCTGTTCTGGATTCACCTCAATGTGGATTATCCTTTCAACCTGACTGGTATTCTCTACTTCCCCCGTATCAAGAGCAACATCGATTTGCAGCGCAATAAGATTCAGCTCTATTGCAACCAGGTGTTTGTGACCGACCAGGTAGAAGGTATTGTGCCCGACTTCCTCACGTTGCTCCATGGCGTGATCGATTCGCCAGACATTCCACTGAATGTCAGCCGCAGTTATCTGCAGAGCGACGCCAATGTGAAGAAGATTTCCACGTATATCACTCGCAAGGTGGGCGACAAGCTCAACCAGACCTTCAAAGAGGACCGCAAGCACTTTGAGGAGATTTGGGACGACTTGAAACTCTTCATCAACTACGGTATGTTGTCGCAGCCCGAGTTCTACGACAAGGCAAAGGACTTTGCGCTGATGAAGGATACCGAAGGGAAATACTATACCTTTGATGAGTACCAGACGCTGATCAAGGACGACCAGACAGATAAGGATGGCAACTTGATCTATCTCTACTCAACCGATAAGGACAAGCAGTATTCCTATATCGATGCAGCCAAGAAGAAAGGGTACAACGTGCTGTTGATGGACGGCCAACTTGACGTGCCTATGGCCAGTATGCTGGAGCAGAAGTTGGAGAAGAGCCGTTTCTCAAGAGTCGATTCCGACGTGATTGACCGACTGATCCAGAAGCAGGATCCCACGAAGACCGATTTGACAACGGAACAACGTGACAATCTGACAGAAGCCTTCCGCTCACAGATGCCTGTGCTCGACCAGAAAAACTTCACCGTGACTGTTGAGTCGTTAGGCGCTGACGAGATGCCTGTGCTGGTCACACAGAACGAGTACATGCGCCGTATGAAGGACATGAGCCGCTTCCAGCCCGGTATGAGCTTCTACGCTCAGATGGCCGACGCTTACGAGTTGGTGCTCAATGCCGATCATGCGCTCGTAAAGGATGTGTTGGGCAAGGTAGACGAGGCTACAGCCGATGCCCTCAAGCCTATCGATGCCGATATGAAGGGACAGCAGGCACGGCTTGCCGTGCTGCATCAGGAGCAGTCGAAGAAGAAACCGGAGGAGATCACCGAGGAAGAGAAGAAAGACCTCAAGGACACAGAGGCTAAGATTGACGACTTGCGCAAGCAGCGCAATGGCATTGTAGACAACTATGCCAAGGACAACAAGGTGATTCACCAGCTCATCGACTTGGCCCTTCTGCAGAATGGAATGCTGACAGGTCAGGCACTCGATACGTTTGTCAAGCGCTCAGTGGGCATGATCAAAGAGTAATCCGGCAGCCTCAACGGGGCGAGGGTTCTTTGGAATTCGCAGGCCTTTCGGGCTGAAAAACAAGAGGAGGGTGTATCAAAATTCTGGTTCATCCTCTTTTTCGTATTATTTTTTAAAACAAAGCCTCGACTTTCACAAGCCGGGGCTTTGTCATATCACAAAAATTTAGTATCTTTGTGGTATAAACGAATTACATGGCAAAAGTACACTTTCGGGATTACAATCCCAAACAAATTATCCTTTTTCCTCAACGTCTTGACAAAGATATTGCGGAAAACGACCCCGTCCGCATTGTAGACACCATAGTGGACCAGCTCAAGCTGGGTAATTTCCGCAAGCTATACCGAGCGCGCGGGCGCAGTCCTTACCACCCCAAGATGATGCTCAAGGCAATTCTTTACGGTTACATGAACAATATCTATTCATGCCGCAAGATAGAGAAAGCCCTGAAGCGTGACATACATTTTATATGGCTGGCAGGCTACGAACAGCCGGACTTCAACACCATCAACCGTTTCCGCAACAGGGTGAAGAATGAGAATGAAGGAAGACGCGATGATGAACGGACAGACAAAACCGGGCTACAACCTGCAAATAGGGACAGAGAACCAGTTTATCCTTGACTTCGGGCTGTTCCAGACACCTGGTGACCCGCTTACGATGATACCATTCCTGAAATCATGCCATGAGCGCTATGACAGGCTTCCTTCAACGGTGGTCGCCGACTCCGGGTATGGCTCAGAGGAGAATTACCACTTTATGGACAGGGCCGGGATTGAGGCTTACGTGAAGTACAACCGCTTCCACATAGAGCAGCGCATGCACTACGAGCCGGACCCCTTCTCACAGCAGGCCCTGTACTACAACGCGGACGAGGATTACTACGTATGCCCGATGGGACAGCACATGGTGAGGATAGGGACATCGCGTGAGAGGACAGAAAGCGGGTATGTCGCGGAGAAGACGAGATACAGAGCCCAAAGGTGCGACGGATGCCCGCTGCGGTGCAGATGCTTCAGGAGTAAGGGCAACAGGATCATCGAGGTCAACCACCGTCTTGCCAAATACAGAAAGCAGGCCGCGGAAAGACTTACTTCGGAAGAAGGAATAAAATATAGGGGGAAAAGATGCATAGAGCCAGAGGCCGTCTTCGGACAGATGAAGTACGACATGAACTACAAACGCTTCAGGCACTTCGGTATGGACAAGGTCAAGATGGACTTTGCCTTCTTTGCAATTGCTTTCAACATAAAGAAAATGTGCTCGAAAATCAACAAAAAAGGCATGGGAAAGCCTTTTGGAGCCGCTAATACGGCCTATTTCTGCCTATTTGCGGTCCTGACGACTCTAGAAACAACGAAAAATGGAATTTTAACTAAAAAGTCGGACTAATCCTAATTTTACGACTATCAGTGTAAAAGAAAAGAGGATGCACCATAAAACTTAATTATGATACACCCCCTCTTTGGTTGACTTATAAATTCTCAGCTTAGAGGATACTTCTTGAAAACCTTGATTAAAACCTCACCATCAGCTCGCAGACGAACTTATCTCTTTCCGACACTTTGGGCTGCGCGCCGTCGCGATAGAAATACTTCTCGTAGTTGAGGCGCAGGTCTGACACAAACGGGCCGCCCAACGACAGCGTAACTCCTCCGGTGATACGCGATCGCTGATAGTCGGTGACGTAGAGGCGCCCTTCCTCGTTTGAGGTGCCGTCGCTATGGTCAGACATGTAGTCGTAGCGGATGAGCGGGGACACCTTTCGGATGAGCGGATTCTTTCCCCCCACCTTGATGTCGTAGTTGATGAACCCGTCGAAGGAGTGGACGGCGTCGAAGGCGTTGTCTGCATAGTGCTTGTAGAGATATTCAGCCTCGGCGTGCCAGCCATGCCCCTGATAATATACACCAGCATCATACATCATGATGTTGACTTTGTCGGGGCGTACCTTTTGTGTACTCAGTGTGAAGTTGAAACCACCGGGGATAAACATCTGTGCTTTGGCAGAGAAATTGATCTTGTTGGTCCAGTAGTCTTTCTGATTGGTCAGCCCCGAGCCATTGAAAAGACCGGCCTCGATGATGATGGGGAATCCGGGATGAAAGGTGTAGCCGGCAGTGAAGCCGACATCGCGAACGTTGCCCACTTGTTTGGCGATAAACGACCGATTGGCAAAATATTGCTGATGGGGTGAGCGGTGAGCGTCGATGGTGAAGGGCACACGCATCTGCCCGATCGTTAACTGGAGCGTACTCCATGGGTTCACCCGTCCATAGGCGTCGAGCATCTTGATCTTGCCTTCTTCAGAGAGGTCGATCTCTGCCTTGTAGCTCACTCGGTCAGTGACCTTTCCTGAGAGACTGAATCGGGCGTTGCGCACTTCAAAACGTCCCTCTTGCTCTCTGGTCTGATATTCATACTTGCCACGAATGGTCCCGAGGATGTCAATCGTGCGAGTGTCTTTCTTCTCTTGGGCGCTCAGGCCGAGTGAGACGAGCAGCGCAGCCATGATTACATTCTTTCTCATCAATGTCCTTCTCTTGTTTTTTCTGACGCAAAGGTCGGTCAAATATATGACAAAGCTGTTGCATTCGTTTGAAAGCACTGCAACAATCACGCGTCAACCTTCCTATTTTCTGTCTCTTGATACGACGAGCTCAGCCTGTTTTTTTCGGCCCATAGCGAAAAATCATTCACGGGCTTTGCTGCAATGCCAAAAAATGTCTACTTTTGCACGTAAATTCATAAATCAGAAAAAGATGACTTTAACCATTGAGCAAGTAACAACGCTCGTCGGCGCCCACCGTTACGGCAGCACCGCAGCAAAGATTGGTTTTCTTCTCACCGACAGTCGTTCCCTCTGCTTTCCCGAAGAGACGCTCTTCTTCGCGCTCCGCTCTGAGCGCAACGACGGCCATAACTACATTCCGGAGCTCTATCGCAGGGGCGTTTCCAATTTCGTCGTCGTCGATGTGCCCAAGGATTATGAGCGGCTCTATCCCCGTGCCAACTTCCTGAAAGTAGTCAGTCCGCTGAAGGCCCTCCAGCGGTTGGCTGAGCGCCACCGCGACGCCTTCAATGTTCCCGTTATTGGCATTACCGGCTCCAACGGCAAGACCATGGTTAAAGAGTGGCTCTATCAGTTGCTCTCGCCCTCAATGGTGGTCACCCGCTCCCCCCGCAGCTACAATTCCCAGATTGGTGTCCCGTTGAGCGTGTGGCTCATGAACGAAGAGACGCAGGTGGGCATTTTCGAGGCAGGCATCAGCCAGCCCGGCGAAATGCAAGCCTTGCGCGACATCGTTCAGCCCACCATCGCCGTGCTTACCAACCTCGGCGCAGCCCATCAGGAGAACTTCGGCTCCATGGAGGAGAAGTGCCGCCAGAAGATGCTCCTGTTCCACGATGCCCATACGATGGTCTACGATGCCGACGACCCCATCGTGGCCAAGATGGCCGCCCAGCTCGATGAGAAGGGCGAGCGGCTCTACTGGTCGGCCACCGACAGGCAGGCGCCGATGTTCATCAAGGGCATCAACAAGGGCGAGGCCGCCACTGTTATAGAATATGTATATAAGCAGGGCGAGAGCCGCCAATACACCATCCCCTACATCGACGAGGCCAGCATCACTAATTCCATCATCTGCATGGCCGTGTGCCTGTGCATGGGCCTCGACGCCAAGACCCTTGAGGAGCGCATGCAGCGCCTGGAGCCCATCGCCATGCGCATGGAGGTGAAGGAGGGGCAGCGCGAGTGCACGCTCATCAACGACTCCTACAACTCCGACATCAACTCGCTCGACATAGCCCTCGACTTCATGAACCGCCGCCCCGACCACCAGGACCGCCGCCACACCATCATCCTGAGCGACATCTGCCAGAGTGGAGAGGATCCCCAAAAGCTTTACGAGACCGTGAGCGAGCTGTGCTCGAAGCGCGGTGTGAATAAGTTCATCGGCATTGGCCCCGACATGTGCGCCAACGCCGGGCATATCCACGTGGGCGAGAAGTACTTCTTCCGTGGCGTGGAGTCGTTTGTCCACAGCGACGTGTTCCACCATCTCCACAACGAGGTGATACTGGTCAAGGGGGCGCGCTCTTTCGGCTTCGACCAGATTACCGAGCTGCTCGTGCAGAAAGTGCATGAGACGACACTCGAAGTGAACCTCGACGCTGTGGTGAAGAACTTAAACTACTATCGTTCGTTCCTAAAACCGGAGACCAAGCTGACCTGCATGATCAAGGCTGATGCTTATGGAGCCGGTGCCGTAGAGATTGCCAAGACCTTGCAAGACCATCGTGTGGACTATTTGGCTGTGGCCGTGGCCGATGAGGGAGCTACGCTCCGCCGCAATGGCATCACTGCCAACATTATGGTGATGAATCCTGAGATGACTGCATTCAAAACGATGTTTGACTACGATTTGGAGCCAGAGGTCTACAGCTTCCGGCTGCTCGACGCGCTGGTGAAGGCAGCGGAAAAAGAGGGTATTACCGATTATCCGGTCCACATCAAACTCGATACAGGCATGCACCGCCTGGGATTTGACCCGAAGAGGGACATGGATGAGCTGATCAGCCGGCTCAAACATCAGACAGCCGTCATTCCGCGCTCGGTGTTCTCCCACTTTGTCGGTTCCGACAGCGACGCCTTCGATGAGTTCAGTGCCCATCAGTTTGCCCTCTTCCAGGAGGGAAGCCGCAGACTGCAGGCTGCATTCAGCCATAAGATACTGCGTCACATCGACAATTCGGCCGGTATCGAGCACTTCCCCGAGCGTCAGCTCGACATGTGCCGTCTCGGACTCGGCCTCTACGGCATTGATCCGCGCGACAATCGGATATTGAATGTCGTCTCCACGCTGAAGACAACCATTCTCCAAATCCACGACGTGCCTGCCGGCGAGACCGTGGGCTACAGCCGTAAAGGCAAGATCGACCACGACAGCCGTATCGCAGCCATACCTATTGGATATGCCGACGGACTCAACCGCAAGTTGGGCAACCGCCATTGCTATTGCCTGGTCAACGGGCAGAAAGCCTACTATGTGGGCAATATCTGTATGGATGTGGCCATGATCGACGTGACGGGCATCGACTGCAAGGAGGGCGACAGCGTGGAAATCTTTGGCGAGCATCTGCCCGTGACCGTGCTGAGCGACTGTATGGATACCATTCCCTATGAAGTGCTTACCGGTATCAGCAACCGCGTGAAGCGAGTATACTTCCAAGACTGACTCCCTCTCTTCAGTAGGGTGTCGGCAAATGGCGCGAACGCCAATTGTGCATTATGCATTAAAATCCCCCGATTTGGCCGGTTTGTCGGGCCAAGTCGGGGGACTTTCTGTTGGCGGCAATGGATTGGGCAAAAAAAACTTGAATAATTGCTTATATATCCCAAAAAATGTCTATCTTTGCACCGCTTGCAGAGTGCAAGCTTAGGGGGTGCTGTGCTATGTGGCATGGCTGAGATTAAACCCATCGAACCTGAAACGGGTAATGCCGGCGCAGGGAAGGTAGTCCCTTAATATTGTTTACTATTTCTTTTTCTTTAACTAAATGCAAAAAGATGTATTTTTGGCTTCCATGCTTCTCGGCATGGCGACCTCTTCGGCATGGGCTGGAAACGACAACGCGAAAGTGCCTGCCGACTCTCTCCACACTTATCAACTTCAGACCGTGGTTGTGGCTTCGACACGCGCTGGAAACAAAACGCCTATGGCCTTTCAGAATGTGAGTCGCAAGGAACTCCAGTCTGTAAACTTCGGTAAGGACATTCCTTATCTCCTCTCGCTCACTCCAAGTATCATCACCACCTCTGACGCTGGTAATGGCATCGGCTATACCACGTTGCGCGTGCGTGGTACGGATCCCACCCGCATCAATATTACCGTGAATGGCGTGCCACAGAACGACGCCGAGTCGAGTGGACTCTATTGGGTCAACATGGGCGACTTCGCATCTAACGTCCAGTCTATGCAGGTGCAGCGTGGTGTGGGCACTTCGACCAATGGTGCCGGCGCTTTCGGTGCCACCGTCAACATGCTCACCGAGAATATAGGCGCCACGCCTTATATGGGTCTCGACCTCAGCGGAGGCTCCTACTACAGTCACAAAGAGACTTTCCGCTTCAGTACGGGACTCTTGGGTGGCCACTGGGGCGTCCAGGGCCGATTGAGCAACATCGGCTCCAAGGGATACATCCGCAGGGCCTCGACCAAGCTCAACAGCTACTTCCTGCAGGGCGGTTACTTCTCCGACAATACCATGGTGAAGCTGCTTACCTATAATGGCAATGAGGAGACCTATCACGCCTGGGACTATTCGAGCAAATACCAGCAGAGCCTCTATGGACGACGCT
>Ga0256404_1004843_pt1 | contig 24677 bp, 27 predicted proteins | sample RumenRJG_01DNA_FD_185990 | JGI IMG/M metagenome (GOLD analysis project Ga0256404, IMG submission 185990) | Bovine rumen microbial communities from Lethbridge, Alberta, Canada - RJG_01 | ecosystem: Host-associated > Mammals > Digestive system > Stomach > Rumen | place: Canada: Alberta | collected... | reverse complement strand
AAAATCGAAGCTTTCCTTGCATTCAAAAATTCTTTGGGCATAGAGTATTCAACTGCGAAACATCATTTAAGAAGTCTGGATGAGTATAATTACTATAACGGTAATTCAGAATTTTTATTAAAAGAAATTGTAGAGGCCTGGGCTGTCAAAAAGGATTCAAAGTCCATAACACAGGATCGCAGCTGGATTCCTCCCATCCGAGAGTTCGGAAAATACCTCCGGCGTATTGGAGAGGATGCGTATATACTCAATGATAATTTCAAAATACGAAAGTATCATGCGGAAACTTACCTTATGAATGAAAACGAGATAAAAGCGTTTTTTAAGGAGTGTGACAGATTTGCTGCGCAGATTAAAAATAATGGCAGATATGTATTACCAGCAATCTACAGGTTCATGTACAGTTGTGGGGTCAGGACCTGTGAAGTGGTAAAATTAAAATGCAGTGAAGTAAATCTTGAAAAAAAATACATTGATATAATTCTTTCAAAACGTCATAAAGATCGCCGTTTATTTTTGAACGATGAACTTTGTAGTTATCTTCAGGATTATGACAAAAGAATTTCTGCTTTTTTTCCAGAACGAGAATACTTTTTTATAAATACTCATGGAAACAGGTGTGCAGGAAGAATTATTTCCGTAAATTTTAAGAAAATATGGCTTAACGCCGGACTTAATTATTCCGGAACAGTAAAACCTCGTGCTTATGATTTCAGACATCATTTTGCATGCGCAAACTTAATACGGTGGTCTAAGGAAAAGAAAGATATAAATGCCATGCTGCCATATCTGATGAAATATATGGGGCATGCTTCTATTGTAAGTACGTATTACTACATCCATCTGCTACCTGACTTTTATCCTCAGTATAAATCACTAATTTCTATTTCTGAATCATTAATTCCGGAGATCGATTATGAAATATGATAGAAAAAAAGATGCAAATTTTTGGATTCTTGCAAGAAAATATCTCCATGCTTATATGCCAGTAACAAGAAATCTTTCTAATAAATCTGTTGAAGCATATAAGCAGGCATTAAAAGATTATATTTCCTTTTTACGAGTTTCTAAAAACATAAAAGCAGAGAATGTAACTTTTGAGCTGTTATCAAGAGAATATATCATTGATTTTATAAGTTATCTAAGAAGTCATAATCTCGCTAACAAAAGTGTGAATTTAAAGATAACTGCAATACGCTCTTTTCTGAAATTCTGCTCAGATGAAGATTTCGAATTAAGAGGGCTTTATGAGGAAATAAAATCCATCCGGAATTTAAAAATCGAAAAAAAGCCGATTGAATATCTTCAGGAAAATGCAACCAAAGCCATTCTTAATGCATATGACACGACAAGTGCAAAATCCAGACGTAATAGAATGATGCTGATTCTTTTGTATGATTCAGGTGCAAGGGTTCAGGAACTTGCAGATATAAATGTGAGTTCACTTCATCTGAATGTAAAAAATCCATACATTACATTGACCGGAAAAGGGAAAAAAACAAGAAATGTTCCTCTTTTGCAAAAAACGGTTGAACATTTGAAAAAATACTTGTCTGAGTTTCATTCTGAAGGAGTAGAGCAACCATTATTTTACTCATATCTTAATAATAAACCACATAGAATTTCAACAGATAGTATTTCCCTGATATTAAAAAATGCAGCAGACATTGCAAGAAAAACATGCGTTGATGTTCCTGTTAAGAAAAAAATACACTGTCATCTTATTCGAAAAACGAAAGCCATGGATCTTTATAGAAATGGTGTTCCATTGCCATTCATAATGCAGCTATTAGGACATGAGAGCATGTCCACAACTTCAGGATTTTATGCTTTTGCAACATTAGAAATGATGACTGAAGCAATAAAAAAATCATCGCCAGAAATTATAGATGTCGAGAAAAAATGGAAAACCGATGAGTTCAGAGAAGTCTTGTATTCATTAGATTAAGAAAAACTATGCCGAAGAATTCAGTATAAAATCATTATAACATAATGAAATAAGCTGAAGATTCGGCATAGTTTTTTCTTCGGTATAATCGGCGTTATCCCGAATTCGGGATAACGCAGACGGAAATTCTTTTTATGCTTCGTGCGAACAGATTTATAGGCCGGACTTACGAAATAAGCCGGTAGCAGTTCTCTCTAATAATGATGGAATCATTGTCGCCCTGAACAAGGAGGCCAAGGCCTGCGGAATTAAACGCGGCGACCCCTACTTCAAAGTCAAAGACATCTGCGACTATAAAGGCGTAACAATCTTTTCCAGCAACTATACTCTCTATGCGGATATCAGCCGGCGCATTACTTCAATCTATATGGAATATGCTCCGGACATTGAATATTACTCCATCGATGAATCATTTCTGTTTTTCGACAAGTGCAACTGGAGTATAAAAGATTATGAAGATATCGGCTGGGAACTAAAGGAACGGATTTACAAAGAAGTGGGCATTCCAATCTGCGTGGGAGCGGGCCCGACTAAAACTCTCGCCAAGCTTTACAACAAAAAAGCAAAGGAGCACGGAGGTGTTTTTGTCTATAATCCGGACCAAGTTGATTCCCTGCTCGCAGAAACTGACTGCGCAACCATCTGGGGAATCGGTCCGGCCCGAGCTCAAAAGCTTTTGCTCCACGGAATAAAGAATGCACTCATGCTCAAGCACATGCCTCTTTGCGATGCAAAAAGACTTCTCACATCCCAGGGCTTCGAGACTGTTATGGAACTGAACGGCAAACGCTGCATGGATAAAATCACCCGTCAGAAAAAAGACATTATCACCTCGAGCCGTCAGTTTTCAAAAAAGGTTTATGATTTGGCTACGCTTGAATGTGCCCTGGTTGAATACACAGAACTTGCCGTAGAAAAACTTCGCAAGCAGAACTCAGAATGTAAGATGGTTCAGATTTGCATTTCTACCTGCAATTATTATTCTGATAATCTTGATGAGCAGTATTCAAATGCAGCCTTTGCAGAGCTTCCCCGCCTCACGTCTTACACCCCGGATATCGTAAATGCTGCAAGGCTGATTCTTCCATACATTTATCGTCAGGGCTACGGTTATAAAGTGATTATGGTAAGCCTTCTGGATATCATGCCGGCACAGTATCAGGGCTGGCTCTGGATAGATCCAAAAGAAGATATAAAAAAGCGAAAGCTCATGGAAGCGGTAGATAACATCACAAATACCTACGGCCGCCGCTCCATCACCCTTGCAAAATCCTGGACCAAAACCGGCTGGGAAATGAAAAGAGATTTCTTAAGCCCAAACTTTACTACGGATATTAATTGTGTGCCCGCGGTTTTGTAAAAAAAATGCAAAAAATTCGCAAAATTCGTGCACAAAATTTTTACAGTGCCAATCCTTGGCACTCTTGCACTTTATAATAGGAACCGTAAAGCTGAAGAGGCCGCTTCCCCACTCATAAAAGAATGCAGTGCCCCCACCCACCGGTGGCCTTCTTCAGCTTATCCATCACCGGCCGCCTACCGGGCGGCCTTACTCAGGAGGTTAACATGTTTAAGATTTTTTGGATTGCGACAATTATTTACACAATCGTTTTCAGCGTAGCGGCAAGAGTATACGTTCCAACCTGCAGACTCACAAGAGCCCAGTTTAGCAGAGTCTGCAACCGCTTCAAGTTTCTCTCGGCCCTGCCCTTCTTCTTCAGCTCAGCTGTATTTATCATCTGCATTTTTATAATGAAATCAAACAGCACAAGCGAGAACTTCGACCGTCTGATTTATTCCTTCTGCTTCTGGTGGATCACACTGGCCACAACACCAATCTGCCTTGTAAATGCAAATACTTATCTTTTGAGACTTGAACAGTTGAAAAAATTGATTTAGAACCCCGGCGGGTCTTATTCCGAAATTACAAGCCTGCCCTGCCCATCAACAGAAACTTCATAAACCTTAGTTTCCAGAGCAGGCTGAGTTTCCCAGGGACGCTTATATTCAAAAGTGATTTTTGTACTGCCAGACTTACGAGCAGTTACCGTATAAGTAAAAAGACTAGGAGCGCCAACCATCCCCTTGGCCCCAAGATACTTCACATCTTCTTCAATGCTGATTATCGAATCATCTTCAATTTCATAAAACCAGGAATACCCGGTTGTCGGATTCCCCTTCAGCTCTATTGTCTTCTTCTCTGCCTTAAAATCCGTCGATGCACAGGAAGCAAAAAGCGCAATCACAAAAGAAATTATTATTGATACTAATATCCTGGAATTCTTATTAAAACAATTAAACAATTTCAAAATAATTTTCCTCATTTCTTAGTAAATGTTTTTGAAAGAAAAATACCCTGCTTCTCAAATGTCTTTGATAATTCTTGATAGGACCATTCATCCATATTTGTAAGAATTACTTTTAACTTATCATTTTCTTCAAGACAATCAAGAAAGAAATCAACAAATTTATCTACCATTGTCTGAGCAAAATGTGCACTTTCATAATGCCAATCTGGATGAACTACAATATCCGTAATTACTACAGTCGAAAGTTCATCTGCCAGTGCGCGAGCCATGCAAACAGTTTCTCCAGTTTCCATGTTTACAGCCTGATATTTCCATTTTGAATTTTCCAGAATCCATTCCAACTGATCTTCTGGTAATTTTTCAAAATTTCCATACCTGTAAAATTCTTTGTAGGTCTCGAGCGTTAAATCACCATTATATTCGAAAGCAACCTTTGCCATCTTATTCCATCTCATTATAAGCTTTATCAATCAACCTGATTTCTTTTTTAAGATTTTTGTTTATTGCTTTTTTGTTAAAGGCTGTGATATCTAATTCTGTTACTCCAAGCCATTCACAGTTAGTTTCGTATTCTTCGCCAGATTTAAAGAAGAATGACTGTACAAGTTCTTTTAAGCCGTATACCCCACCGCAGTCTTCTATAATGCCAAGTCCCTTTCCATCAAGAACTAAAGGAGCTGTTTCATCATAAGCTTCATCTTCTATAATTTCTTCTAAACGAACAGTAAAATGCCAATCATCACCAAAATCATAACAGAAGTCCATTGAATCACCAGGATTCTCAAGACAATCTTTGATTTTATAATTTCTTACATCAACGTGCTTACGAGGCTTCTCAAGTTTCCGCTTTATAGAAAAATTATCATCAGAAGCATTCACTTCCTCGTCAATATAAACCTGCAGATCAAGATTTTTATTAGGAACGTCAAAATTATAAATATGACTGGCTTTAGCATTAAAGATTGAAATCAAGCAAGATGCTAAAGAAAGCATTGGGGCATCTTTTTTGATTATAAAAGTTCGCCAAATCGTTGGTTCAAAATCATTTAATTCAGCATAAATTTTGTAATACTTTCCATTTCCCTTAATCGAGATCTTATTATCTCCTGTAACATTAATCTGGCAAAGCTTCATTGCACTTAATGCTGTTTGATGACTTTCTGGAGTAACACATGCACAACAAGAAGCATCGACGCTGATTTTTACTTCGGGCAATTTAGCTTTTAGAATGAAAGCATTACTGATAACGCAAATTCCTGTACAAAGACCAATAAGTTCAATTTCTGTTAGTCCACACAGAGTTGTGGCATATTCCGCAAGTTCCAGAGACCCAAAAGATGGCTTATCAAAAATGCGGCTATCACCCACTTCAAGTTTATCTGATATCTGCCATCCAGTTGTTCCTTCTACGCAATGAAGAACTGGAAGATTTTTTCCTTCCTGAGTTTTAAGATAATTTGATTGATGAGTATCGCGAGTAAAAACTACTTTAACTCCGTTGTTACGTGCCTGTCTGATTTTCTGTGCAACCTTTGGTACAATAGCGACAGCTTCTTTTGTTCCAAGAGCTCCATCAATAAAATCTTTCTGCATATCAACAACAATTAATAGTTTCATCGCTTATCCTTTTTTTTATTATTAAACTGGAGATGATCGGACTTGAACCGACTACCCTTACAATGCCATTGTAATGCTCTAGCCAGGTGAGCTACATCCCCAAGAATTGAGTTCCATTATAGAATAAATATTAAAGAGGGAGAAGTCTGAACATTAAAATATGGTAAACCCAAAAAAATATTGACCATTTGTCCCATAAATGTTATATTTATGGGACAAATGGATAAGGTTACGCAAATAATTCGAGAACAAATAATAAACTCAACCCCTGGGACTCTCTTTGCTATTGGTGATTTCACAAAAGACTTTACCTATGAAAATGCAAAAAAAAGTCTCCAAAGAATTGCAAAGCAAGAAATTATCGATAAGGTTGTTGATGGTATATATGTAAAACCTCAGTATTCAAAACTTCTCAATAAAAAAGTCAATGTCTCTATAAAATCAATAATTGAGAAAATTGCTTATAAGAATTCATGGGAAATAACTCCAACAGGAAATACTGCTCTTAATATACTAAAGCTATCAACTCAGGTTCCTGGAAAATATGAATACTTAACAGATGGTCCTACAAGAAAGTATATTATTAATAATCAGGAAATCACTCTTAAAAAGACAAATAATAGAAATATTAAAAATATGTCTTATGAAAGTAGACTTGTTGTACAAGCTCTTAAAACTCTGGGAGAAGGAAATATTTCAACTGAAGTCTTAAATATTATAAAAAATGATTTTCCAGATGAAATCATACATAAAATAAAAGATGAAACAATACATGTTTCTCCATGGATTTATGAATATATAAAAAGGATATAAAGAAATATGCAAATGATAGATTTTCTAAAAAATATTGTTATGGGTGAAGAGCAGAGAGAAGAAATTCGCCTTGTTATTTTAGATACATCTGAACATGAAAATATGCCTCCTGATTATATTGTTGAAAAAGATTTATATGTAAGTTATGTTCTAGATTTTCTTTTTAATAGATCAGAAATAAAAGATAATATAGAGTTTAGAGGCGGAACAAGTCTTTCAAAAGGCTACAATCTAATAAATCGTTTTTCTGAAGATATTGATATTGTCTATAAAAATGAGAATTTTGAAAAAAAGATCCAATACATATTAGACAATAAAGATGAAAGTGGAAAACCTTTTAGTAAGACAAAGCGAAAAAAACTTGTTGAGGATTTACGAGAAGAATCCAAAGATTATTGTAAAAATACAATTCTCCCAATTATAAAAAAGGGGATTGACAGTGAGGTTCCAGGGGTATTTATTTATGATTTTGACGATAAAACAGGAAGTATTTTTTTAAATTATGATCCTATTGTTGATTATGAAAATACATATATAAAACCTTCTGTCAGAATTGAAATTGGTGTACGTGAAGCATGGACTCCTAATGAATCTATATCTTTAAATTCTTTTATTGGTACAGTAAATAAAGAAAATGAAAATTTTCAAGATGGATGGAGTTTTAAGGTTAATGTTATAAAGCCGGAAAGAACTTTCTGGGAAAAAGTTAATATTTTGCAGCAAGAATCGAATAGAGATGAATCAAAAGACCTTCCAGAACGATATTCCCGTCATTACTATGATATTTATAAAATGGTTTCTACCCAATATAAAAAAACTGCAATAAAAGATATTGCGTTATTGCAAGAAGTAATAAAATATACAAGCATCATATATGAAAAGAATTGGGCAAAAATTGGAGAAATTAAACTAGGCCATTTTACTTTATCTCCTCATTCATCAACTCTAGAACTTTTAAAAGATGATTATAAGAATATGGAATCAATGATTTATGGAGAGTATCCATCATTTGATGAAATATTAGAATCTGTGCAGAAGTTAGAAAAGGAATTGAATACATTGACTTTTTGATATTTAGAAAATTAAAGAACGTCTTTAATGACAAAACTTTTTTCTGATGATATATTAAACTCACAAGCGTTGAAACGACGCAAAAGTTGGCTTGTGCCGGCTCATCATTTTCAGGAGATTCAGAGATGAACGCTATGAACAGTTATTATTCAAATCTTCATTGTCTCAACCATAGTGGAAATCATTCCTGGTCGGAATGTAATTTCTCTGAACATTCGTGGTGTGAAAATCATGAAAGCTGTTGCGAACACAGTTCGTCGAACTGTAAGTCAATTTTTGTAAACGGAGTTTTGGCGTAGTCCTTCCTTAAGGCGTTGAAGCTCCGGAATTAAAGGAGTAATCAACGTGAAAACTACATATCTTAAACCTGTACTGGACTTAGCTGCCACAGGTGCAAAAATCAAAACAGTAATGAAAGATAAGGGCATAACCGCCCGCGAGCTCCAGATCATCATGGACTTTCCATACGTCCAGACCATCTACAACTGGTTCGCCGGCAAAAACATGCCCACCATCGACAACCTCGTAGTCCTCGCCAAAATCCTCGCCGTTCCAATGGACGACCTCGTCGTCACTAGTCTCGTAGAAACAGTGATCGACGATGAGGACGAGGAAGAACTCAGCGCGTGACAATTAATACGCGTATAGCTCAGCTGGTAGAGCATCGGTCTCCAAAACCGAAGGTCTTAGGTTCGAAGCCTAATGCGCGTGATAGAATCTGTAGCCAAGCTGGTTAAGGCAGCGGTCTGCAAAACCGCGATCGTGGGTTCGACTCCCATCAGGTTCTCTTTTATGGAGTTACTAGTGTAAAGGTAACACTGCTGATTGTGGATCAGCCATTCTGAGTTCGAGTCTCAGGTAATTCCCTTTTCTGGTTCCTTGGTGCAACGGTAGCACATCTGACTTTCTATCAGAGAACGAAGGTTCAACTCCTTTAGGAACTGAACATGGAGAGATGGCAGAGAGGCCGAATGCGGCAGCATGCTAAGCTGTTATAGCGATAACGCTATCGGGGGTTCAAATCCCTCTCTCTCCGCTATTTGGAAAGCTGTGATAACTGGTAGTCGGCCTGACTTGAAATCAGGTGTACCGCAAGGTATTGGGAGTTCGAGTCTCCCGCTTTCCGTCCTGGGGAATTAGCACAATGGTTAGTGCAGCGGACTGTTAATCCGCCTATACAAGTTCGATTCTTGTATTCCCCGTATTTACTTAGGATTATGCCAGTCAGCTGAAAAAAATCGGCAAGGGTGAATATCAGTTGATTTTTTCCACTATATCTTCATAATAGTGCGATATGAAACTTAAAGGCTTTTACTCTTCTTTGTTTACGATTGCAATTCCAATTTCTCTACAGGCGCTTTTGCAGAACTTTGTGAACATGCTCGACACGGTTATGATCGGACGGCTTGGTAGTGTTGAGATTGCTGCGGTTGGACTTGGAAATCAGATTTTCTTTATCCTCAACATGATTCTTTTTGGAATCACCTCTGGTGGCGGTGTTTTTATTGCGCAGTTCTGGGGAAAAAAGGATATCCGCGGAATCAGAAAGTCTTTAGGTTTGATGACTTTGATTGCAGCTTTTGTTGCCGTAGTTTTCACAGCACTCGGGCTTTTTATTCCTCATCAGCTGATAAGAATTTATTCTCCGGATCCTGAGGTTGTTCGTGTCGGCGGAGAATATCTTCGCCTTGCCTGTCTGAGTTATATTCCTACGGCGATAAGTTTTTCTATTACACTTGCCCTGCGAAGTACTGAACGTGTAAAGCTTCCGCTTGTCTGCACATCAGTTTCGCTTCTCACAAATGCCGGTGCAAATTATCTTTTGATTTTTGTTGCAGGCCTTGGAGTAAAGGGGGCCGCAATTGCAACTGTATTTTCTCGCCTTGTTGAACTTGTAATTCTTTTGAGCTGGACTTATTCTCACGGTTACGAAATCTGCGGAAAGCTTCGCGAACTGCTGGGCTTTGACTGGTCTTTTGTTTTTAAATATTTGAAGATTGCCTTCCCGGTTATTGTTAACGAAACCTTCTGGGAACTTGGAACTTCTGTTTATAACGAAATCTATGCACATGCGGGAACTGATTCTTTTACCGCTTACAGCATCACCGGAACCATCAGCCAGCTTACCTGGGTATTCTGTATGGGCTTTGGAAACGGCATTGGAGTTTTGATTGGTAAACGTATCGGCGAAAAGAAGCTTGATGAAGCACGTGCCTATGCCCTTCGTTCCATGTGGTTTATGCCTCTAGTTGGAGCTGTCGTCGGAGTTCTGTTGCTGCCGCTTTCTAAACTGCTGCCATTCCTCTTTAACGTTAAACCGGAAATCATAAAGATGGCAACTCAGATTCTTATGATTTTGATTCTGCTGTATCCTTTTAATTCCTTCTGTATGGACTGGATTGTCGGAGTATGTAGAGCCGGCGGAGATACAGTATTTTCTGCCGCGGGAGAACTGATTGTTTTGTGGGGAGTTGCAATTCCTCTTGGATATGTAGCAGCCTTTGTACTCCATCTTCCCGCCCCAATGATTTTCTTATTCCTCTCAAGCGAATCGATTGTAAAAGCAATTGTCGGAGCAATAAGAGTTCTGAGCGGAAAGTGGCTGCATGAGGTTACTTGATTTTATTGTATCATCTTCCAACTAAAAAATGTTCGTTCGAACGAACTTTTTAATATATTTACGGTAAACCTCAAATCGTACATATTATGTATGTTTTAATAATTTTGGGTAAACCACTCCACTGGCGGTTTACCATAAGAATCCACATAATATGTACACTCCAAGAACCAGGTTTACCACCTTTAACTTGCCGGTGGTGTACATATTATTTATTCATCAATTTAATATTAGAAATTATGAAAATTTAAGCAAAAAAAATGTAAAATAAAAATACGAATCGCACCTCATTTTTTTCAACTAAGAAAAAGTTCGTTCAAACGAACTTTTTGTCAGAATTCACATTTATTCCTTAGATTAGGGGGTGTATGTATAATAGGCTTTTATGAATTGTATTGTGCCAGCAAAATGGAAAGTTGTTTAGCTTACACTTTACAGTAATCGCACTCCAGGCCTTTTACGTCAACCTTGCAGGTAAAGAGACAGCCATTGAGTTCGCCGGTCTGTCCGGTGGCTGCGGTAGTAATGAAAAGGGTGTCGAGATTATCTCCCATGAAACAACATGATGTTACGTTCTTTGCATCGACATTTACTGTCGCAAGAAGAGAGCCATCTTTTGTACTTCTCTGTTCAATGCGGCTGCCGCCCCAGAATGCTACCCATAGATTATCTTCTGAATCGATGCACATTCCGTCTGTAAGGCCACGGCCTTCTTCCGGCTTGAATAAAACCTTGCGGTTTGAAATCACACCAGTTTCTAAATCATAATCATATTCAAAAACCGCATACTGCAGGGTATCTGAGAAATAAAACTTCTTGCGGTCTGAGCTCCAGGCAAGACCGTTAGAGATTTTAGTATCAGCCTGCTTCACAGACACTTCGCCATTTTCCAGACAAAAGAGATTTCCGCTCGCTTCGTGAATATCATCATCTACAGAAGAGCCAAACCAGACACGGCCTTTAGTATCAGCCTTCACGTCATTTGAACGCTGCCAGGCCTTGTAATATTCAGAAAGATTTTTGATAAGTAGAGGCTTGGAGCCATCCGCATTTTCGAGATAAAGACCATCAGTTCCGGCAATCAGATAAGTGCCGGGCTTTTCAGCTGGAACCGCAGAGCCGATTTTCTGTCCGTAAGAAAAAGTACGCTTGTTTCCATCAGGACCAAGGGTAAAGAATTTTCCTTCTGCAATATCAACCCAGGAAAGAGTTTTCGTGCGGGCATCATAAAATGGAGACTCGCCGAGAGTGTGTTTTTCTTTTAAGAAAAGTTCTGCAGCGTAAGTTTTGATGGCCTTATTCCCGCTCATTTTTACACCTCAAAATCAAGGCAGGAACGGCTTGCTGTGTAAGGGCGAACCTTGCTGTCTGCCACAGCCACATGCTCCGGATGCTTTGAATATCCTTTGAGGGCTTCTGCGTTTTCAAAAGTTGAATCCAGCATGAGGTCTGCAGTTGAAGATGCCAGGCGGCCTTCTGTATTTACCTTGATATCGATAAGGCCAGGGATTTTTCCCTTAAGACCTTCGAGCCCATCTTTGATTCCTTTTTTTACAGATTCCTTTTCAGAATCGCTCATTTCTTTTAATGTCCATAAAATTATATGCTTAACCATGAGAACATTTTATCACGAATCGACGCATAATTCATCGCTTAGAATATAGTTTTCTGTTATAATTTTATTGATGAATATTTACGTTGATTTTGATGATTGCCTCTGCGAAACAGCCCGCCACTTTTCCGGGCTCGTAAAAGAAATGTTTAATCTGGATATCCCTTACGAAAAGATTCACTATTTTAATCTGCAGAAATCTTTTGACCTGACTGACCAGCAGTATGACCAAATGATGATCAAAGCCCACCAGCCGGAAATCCTTTTATCCTACGATGAGACACCGGGCGCAAGCAAAACCATAAACAGCTGGCTGGCAAAAGGCCACGACGTAAAAATCATTACCGGCCGCCCTGTAAGTGCCTACGACGCATCCCGCGAGTGGCTGAATCAGCATGGACTTGAAAAAGTTGATTTGTACTGCCTGAATAAATATGGCCGCGACAACTTCATAAAAGGCAGCAGCTTCAATCTGGAACTGGAAGATTATTACAAGATGCATTTTGATTTAGCAGTCGAAGATTCGCCTTCAGCCTTTAAGTTTTTTGATCACCTGCCAGACTTAAAAGTGATGGTCTTCGACCGCCCCTGGAACCAGACCTGCACCTTCCCCAATTCAAACTACAAAAGATGTACTGGCTGGGAGATGATAAATGCGCAGCTGGAAAAATTAGATTAATAAAAGGATAATAAAGAAAATATGACACTGATGAATCACGAAGAACTTTTACTTAATCTGGAAGATAATGAATGGCCGCTTACTACAATTGATCATGACAGGCTGATTGCCAGGGCAATAGTTGTAGATGATGAAGAGAATTTTTATTTTGTCAGGGCAAATAGAGATGATGATTTTGGTAAAGCAACCCTTATTGAAACAGCAGGCGGTGGCGTTGAAGAGGGAGAAGATTTAGACACTGCCATTAGACGAGAGCTTAAGGAAGAACTTGGCATTGAAATAGAAGTGCTTTGCAAGATTGGTCTTGTCAGCGATTACTACAATCTAATTCACAGGCATAATATCAATAACTATTTTTTATGCAGAATTGTTTCTTTTGGAGAAAAGCATTTAACAAAAGATGAAATTGAAGATTTTCACCTTTCTACTCTAAAATTAAAATATGAAGATGCTTTAGCTGAATATGAAAAATGCAGATGTACAAGTCTAGGAAGGCTTGTAGCAAATAGAGAGATTCCTGTTTTAAAGAGAGCAAAGGACTTGCTGGAAGATTTTAATAATTTATTCTTTCTTTAGTAATTACATCAATAAGTTGTTTGCTGGCTTTTTCATGAGTTTTTTCTGAAGGATGCCAGTCGGCACAAATTGAATCACTCATTTGCTGAGGCTTTAGTCTTAAAGCAGAGATTTTTGAATCTCCTGTTTCTGAAGAATATTTTGAAACAGCCTGAGACATACTAATATATAAATCATCTCCCATCATTCCCAAACAACAAATAATATAAGCCTTAGGGTTTTTCCGTCTGATCTGCTTCAGGAAATCTGTATACGAATCAACATATTCCTGAAGTCTATCAGCTTTTTTCTTTGTATAAGTGGCATCATTCGTACCAAGATTAATAACAACAAAATCTGGCTGATATGAGTCAAAGTTCCAGCTTATATTTCCCGGATTTATTCCAAAAATTGTATTTCCCCAGCTAAAACCAAGTTTGTCATACACTCGCGGAATTACAGAATTTGCATTTTTCTTGGCATCACCTGTATAACCAGAAATAATTCCCCATCCACTTACACTTACAAAAGACCAGTCTGCATTAAGTGCCTGTGCAGTTTTAAATGCGTAAGTTTTGGTTGCATCTTCTGTTGAAGTTTTAAAATGATGTTCTTTTACTGGATCATCAACTCCATAACCACAAGTTATAGAATCTCCTACAAATTCAATCTTAAATTCTCTTTCTTTACCTGGTGTTACAATTCCATTTTCATTAACAGTAAGACATGTAATTGCTGCCAAAGAATTAGCACTTTCAGAAACTTTTAAAATCTGAACAAGCCCTTCTATGTTTTTATCTTCATCAAATATTGTAAATGTTTCAGATTTTTTACTAATCAATTTATCAAGGAATCTTTCACCATTTACAAAAGCAACAATTCGGGCAGAAGAATCAGTTTCATGACCTGAAGTTCCACTATCGCCAGCAATAGTTACTCCCAGATATTTTGATTTTACATTAAACTCAATTCCGCTTGCAGAATATGCCAGAACCAATCCGTTTGAATGTTCATAAGTTCTCCCAATTTTTTTTACATGATCCGAATCAAGTGCAATTGTTTTATTTTCTGCCCAGATTCCTGCACAAGAACTAATAATTATAAATAAGCCAATTAGAAATGTTTTTTTTCCAGATATTTTCATATTCACTTTCTATTATATTAGAACTTGCTTAAAAAAAATAGGGAGATATAGGAAATATAGATGGCACTATTTCCCGAAGACTTACCCCCTTGCCTTCCATGCCGGATACCACTTTACAAACCCGCCGGTAAAAAGTCCCATTGCAAGTGGAACCAGATTATTCACTACAATAAGAATATTTCCAAAGCCGGCTCTTCTTAAGAAGAAAGTCCAGATCGCAGTAAGAATATAAAGACATCCCCAGCAGGCAGCCAGAATATAATTAGCATTCATAAAGAGCGGATTCCTGTCGGCCTTGCTTCCGCCATAGTTGTACTTTACATAAGAGGCACATAGAGGCTCCTTTGTAAAACAGGATAGAAGCCAGAAAAGTCCAAAAATCAGATAGCCCGCATTTGTTGCCACTTCTCCCTTGCCAGTAAAATGCGCAGCTGCAGATAAAAGTGCAACGGCCGCAATCGAAAGCTGATCCCAAATAATCAGTTTATGCTTTCTCATGATAAATGGAACAAGTGCGCAAAGAGCCATCGCCACGATTGAACCGATTACAGGATTTATTGCAACTGCTACCCAGAAGGAAATCCATGGAAGCAGCATGCTTGTCATCGAAGGATTTTTCAGGCCTGCTTTTCCTGCACCAGCGCCATCATCATTATACTCTTCTCCGCTTCCAACCGCATCGCTGCCAAATATTTTATCCCAGTCCATCATCAAAGAAAAATCACCGGTTACGGAATAAAGCTTTTTCCCCAGGGCCTCTGCACCTTCCATTTCTCCACGAGATATTGCTGCCCATACTTCAAAAGGAGTTTCAACTCTTGTTGTTGCCTTTAGGCTTCCGTCGGTAAAAAGCTCGCTTCCATCTTTTGTAAGAAGAATCTGATAGTTGTGACCTGTGTCGGTATAACACATTTCAAGAACCCGGTTTTTACCCTTAAAAGAATTTTTGTTATAGAGGGCTGCCATCTGACGGGTAAAGGTAAGATCCTGCGCTTCTTTTTCACCGGTCTCTTTGTTGATTCCCCAGTCAGCATCTGCAAGCTTTTCAAAAACATCTTTAGGATAAAGCAGAGTTTTAAGCTGATTAGAAACCTGGTCAGAGATTTTTCCATCAGCATATTCAGAGCCTGCTTTTTTTACAATTTCCAGATACTGATTAATTCTGTCGGAAAGTTCATCTACTCTGAACAATTCACCCTGACCACAGAAAATTGTCTGGTAATTTCCTTTGCCCAAAAAGTGATCAAACATATTTGTTACAGAATCATAATTTCCTTTTGCCGAATAAAAACCGCAGGTAGAAATCAAAACATGATGGATATTTTTCATATCATATCTGGCATCGTGGCCACCACTTCCTGTTTCATTTGTATTTTCACTCATAAAAGGCAGGCTCATTGGCAGCTGACGATCTATAAGATTTTTCAGAATGCCAGGAACATTAAAATAATAAAGAGGAAAGCTCCATACAACTAAATCAGCTTCAATTTCTTTTTCAATGATTGCAGCCATATCATCTTTAATGCAGCAGTGACCGGGAGTATTTTTCCAGCAGGCAAAGCAGCCGCGACAGGCAGAGATTTTTAATGAAGCAACTTCAACTTCATCTACAGTTACCAGGTCTCCCCTTCCTTCGGCCTTTGACTTTACGCCTTCAACAAAGCTTGCTGCCAGTCTGAGGGAATTACTCTTCTTGCCTTTTGGACTTCCGTTTATCAAAAGAATTTTCATATCAGCTGTCTCCTATTCTGCTGCATTTATTTTATGCTTTCATATTAAGGGCAGATGTGTTTGAGCACAAGAGGGCTTTTGGTAAGATGCATTTTTGAAGGGGTAAGATTGATTAATGAAGAGGTGAAATTTGTAGTCGACTTGCTTCTGCCTAGTCCTGACGTTTCATTATAAAGTTACCTTTCAACATTTTGGTCTGCAGAATATTTACGAAGGCAGATGGGTCTGTTTTTTTGATGGAACGCATAAGCTTGTCTTCTTCATCTGAGGAAACTACGGTATAAAGCATATTGCGTTCCGCCCCCTGATAACAGCCCTTACCAGTAAAAAGAGTTGCATCATGCCCGGTAACATCGCGGATTACATGAATCAGTTCATCGGTTTTATCAGAGATTATTAATATAGTGGATTTTTGATAACGCTTGTAAAGATTATTGAGAATCTGAGTGCTTACATACTGAAATATGATTGAATAAAGCGCTCTGTTCCAACCAAACAAAAGACCAAAAATTGCGAGAACAAGTACATTGAAAAACAAAATATAATTCCAGATACTTCGACCAGTTTTTTCTGAAACATAAATTGAAATAAAATCAGTTCCACCACTGGTAGCTCCTGCTAATAAACAGAAACTGATTGCAATACCGTTAATAATTCCACCAAAAGTACAGCAGAGCAATACGTCGTTTGTAACATCAAGGCCTGGAATTAAATCTGTAAAAAGACCTGATGCAACAATTGCCCAAAGTGAAAGAAGGGTAAATCGCTTCCCAACATAACGGAAACAGATGAGGGCTGGCACAACATTCAGACCCCAATAAAAAAGTACGAATGGAATTTTTATATTCAGATATTTTGCAAAAACCTCCTGAATTAATAAAGTAATTCCTGTAAATCCACCTGGCAAAAGTCCCGCCGCATGCACAAAGGTATTAAGATTTACTGCCATTATTAAGGCTCCGGCAGTAACCAGAAGAAATCGTAATAAAAGTCGTACCTTATCTTTCATGCAAACAGTTTAACACAATTTAATAAAAAGGGTACATTTTCATTCGAGTATTTTTCTTCAATAAAAAATTGCTCTTATTCTTTCCACGCCAGCCGCATTTTTAAGAACTCTTTCATGTCCTTGTAAAAATCCATTGGCGGCGGAGTAATGTTGATCTGCTTAAGAGCTTCCTGCACCAGAGGATTTTTGTAACAGCAGACTGCATTTGATGAAGCATAAAATAAAACATCCAGCTGGATTTTGTAGGCAGTATCCTGCGTAGTACCAAGCATCTGAGCAAGTCTGTCGCGGAAGGCATAGGCCAGGTCGTAATATTTCTTTTTGAAAACGGCAAGGCGTTCTACCGTTACATTTGTTTCTATAATCGGATTAAGATAGGAAACATAGCGCATATAATCCTGATTAGCATTTACGATTCCAGCCCAGACTTCGGTTATCACGTCCGGTGTAAAATTGTTACCTTCAGGAAATGCCGAAAGCAGGGCATTGTAATAGGTAGCCATTTTTTCTGCGGATATTTCCAGAAAGATTTCTTCTTTGGTTGTGACGTATTTATAAAGGTTGGCACGAGACCAGCCAAGTTTTTCTGCAATAGTTGTAAGCGTAATTTCTGAATAAGGGCAGCTTGCAAAGAGTTCTGCAGTTGCCTCTTTTATTTGAGAAAGTCTTTCTTCTTTGTGTTCGTCGCTTCTTGCGCGGATATATTCTGCCATACCTAGAGAATAACACAGTAAACAATTTTTTGCAATAAGCTACTTTTTGTCACTAAAATCGCATTTTAGTGTTGACAAGTCACCGATTATACCATACACTTTAGTTAAGTGACACAACGTTACTAAGGACACAAGGAGAATATTATGAATCCAAATCTTGCAAAAATAGACAGAACAAATGAACATTACACTTTTGAATTGGCCCAGGGAGTAAAACGAACAACCGTAACCTTCCGCAATCATTTTGGAATTGAACTGGCAGGAGACCTCTACAGCCCAGAGAATGTAGCATCTGCAGGAAATGCGGTCCTCGCAATCTCAGGACCTTTTGGTGCGGTAAAGGAACAGTCTTCCGGATTTTATGCAAATCAGATGGCTGCTCGTGGTTACATCGCCCTGGCCTTTGACCCAAGCTTTACAGGAGAATCTGGCGGTGAACCTCGTTACATGAACAGTCCCGACATCAACACCGAAGATTTTATGGCGGCAGTAGATTTTCTTTCAACCCGCAACAACATTGACCCAGAAAAAATCGGCATCATTGGAATCTGTGGTTGGGGCGGAATGGCAATTAATGCAGCGGCAATCGACACACGAATTAAGGCAACCGTTGCAAGCACAATGTACGATATGAGCCGTGTTACAGCCAACGGATATTTTGACAGCGCAAATAATGCAGAAGCCAGACACGAAGCCCGCAAGGCGCTTATGGCACAGCGCATCGAAGATTTTAAGGCAGTCCAGGCTGGCGGTACTTATAAGCTTGGCGGCGGTGTTGTAGATCCTCTGCCGGAAGATGCTCCGTATTTTGTAAAGGATTATTATGACTATTACAAAACTCCACGAGGCTATCACGAGCGAAGTCTCAATTCGAATGGTGGCTGGAATGTTACTGCTGCAACTTCTCTTTTGAATACAAAACTCTTGGCTTACGCTGAAGAAATCCAGAGTGCCGTTATGGTTCTTCATGGCGAAAAAGCCCACTCTCGTTATTTTGGCGAAGATGCCTTTAAGAAACTTACCGGCAGCAACAAGGAGCTGGTAATTATTCCTGGCGCAAGTCACACCGATTTGTATGACGGCGGAAAAAACAATGCAATTCCTTTTGATAAGCTTGCAGAGTTTTTTGAAAAGTATTTGAAGTAGAGGGTTGCTGATGAAAAAAATATTTATATTTTTAATGACAATTTTTCTTCTTACTTCTACGGCCTGTGCTAATAGCAGCAAGGGAATAAAATCATCTGACAAAGGAGAACTTTCTGATATGAAAATCTCAATTCAAATTACAAGCGACAGTGGCAGCCACACGCTCGCCGCCACACTGGCCGACAATTCTTCTGCCACAGCCTTTTACGAACTTTTGAAAAAGGGACCTCTTACAGTTGATATGCACGATTACGGCAGCTTTGAAAAAGTTGGCTCGCTTGGAACAAAGCTTCCACGCAACGACACCCAGATTACCACACAAGCCGGCGACATCATTTTGTATCAGGGAAATCAGATTACAATTTACTATGACACTAACAGCTGGAACTTTACCCGGCTTGGTAAGGTTGATGGAATGACACAAGCCGAGCTCAAAAAGATTCTGGGTAAAGGTAATGTGACTGCTGTCTTTTCTGTAATGGAATAGAAGGAAATGCTTTTGAAAAAACTATTTCTGATTTTTGCGGTATTGCTTATGACAGACTTAATAGCAGCAAAAGAAAACCAAACTGTAAAACTAAACTCTGGATATGAGATGCCTACACTCTCGCACCTTTTGGCAAAGAGTTTGAAAAAGGGTAAACTGTAATTCAGAGGTATTTTTGTGATTATCGAAAATCAGACTTTTGATGAAGAGAGAGCTTTGTACGGCCTTAAGGACCTTATTGTAAAAAACTGCTGCTTTGATGGTCCTGCTGACGGTGAATCCGCTTTTAAGGAATGCCGTAACATCGACGTGGCCGGCTGTTTTATGAATCTTCGCTATCCCTTCTGGCATGTAGAAAAGGCAAAAATCACCGATACAAACTTTACAGAAAACTGCCGGGCTGCCCTCTGGTATGATAAAGATATTTTGATTGAAAACAGCAGACTCGGCGGAATTAAGGCAATTCGTGAATGCGAAAATATCAGCCTGAAAAACTGCAGCGTTAATTCTCCGGAGTTTGCCTGGAAAAGTCAAAAGCTGACAATTGAAATTGTTACAATCGAAGAATCAGAATATCCCTTTTTTGAAATCCGTGATGCAAAAATTACTGGCTTAAAAATGAAGGGAAAATATTCTTTTCAGTATGATGAAAACATCGAAATTACAGATTCAGAGCTGAATACAAAAGATGCCTTCTGGCACACAAAAAATGTCACCGTTAAAAACAGCATTGTTAAAAGCGAATACCTGGGCTGGTATTCAGAAAATCTCACTCTTATAAACTGCCGCATTATTGGAACTCAGCCTTTCTGCTACTGCAAAAATCTCGTGCTCAAAAACTGTACAATGGAAGAATGCGATCTTGCTTTCGAACGCAGCACTGTTGATGTAGAAGTCAGCGGAAAAATCGACAGCATAAAAAATCCTCTTGCAGGAAAAATCACAGCAGATTCAATCGGCCAGATAATTCTGGAAGAAGAAATCTGCGATAAATCAAAAACGCAAATTATCTGCAAAGAATAAAATATCTGGAGAAATAAAATGGCAATTACAGTAAATCTTCGTTACACAGGAAAAAAGGGAGCGGCTCAGGCCTTTGCACGCGAAATGATTTCAAGCGGAACCGTCGAAAAAATTCGTGCAGAAAAGGGAAATCTTCGCTATGAATATTACCTGCCTTTTGGTGAAGAAAAAGCCGGCAGCGATGACACAAGCGAAACAATCCTCTTAATCGACTCCTGGGAAAATCAACAAGCAATTGATTTGCACCACGCAACACCAATGATGAAAACAATAGCAGAGCTTCGCGAAAAATACGACCTTCACATGACAATCGAACGTTTTGTTTCAGACGATAAAATCCCCGAGCAGGATAAAGCTTTTATAAGAAGATGATATTGCAATCTGCCTTGTAGGATTGTATTTTATTAATAAGAAATAGGAGTACGCAAATGTTCAGACCAATGAGAAGATTCAAGCAGCAGATTTCAGAAGCTGAATGCAAAGAGATTTTAAAAAATGAAAAACGTGGAGTTCTTTCCCTGCTGGGTGATGACGGATATCCTTACGGGCTTCCTCTTTCTCATCTTTACAGCGAAGAAGACAATAAGATTTATTTTCACTGCGCAAAGGAAGGCCACAAAATTGATGCCATAAAAAACTACGACAAGGCAAGCTTCTGCGTTTATGACCAGGGCTACCGCAAAGAAGGCGAATGGGCACTTAATATCAACAGTGTAATAGTCTTTGGAAAAATCCGCCTTGTGACTGACCCGGACCTTACCCGCCAGATCTGCACAAAGCTTGTATATAAATTCACAGACGACCAGGCATATCTTGAAAAAGAACTCTCCAATGCCCTGCCCCGCGTTCAGTGCCTTGAGCTTGAAATTGAACACATGACTGGCAAGCTGGTGAATGAGTCGTAGAAACTTATGCTCTCTTCTGTTCCTGGATTATTTCTTCGACTATTTCAACAGCAGCGACAACCATTTTGGGGCAGAAGTCGGTGAACAATTTATTATCCATGCAATACTGATGGCCTTCTTTTGTAGTAATATCGCAGCCAAGTAAATCATTACAGATATAAGAGCTGCATTTTTCTTTGAAGCGGTCCATCATTAAATCGTTTACTTTATTTGAAAGCTGGCGGCCTTCTGTGTCAGAGGCAGCTTTCTGGCCATACAGCAATCCTAAAACCATCAAGGCTCCAGTTACAGCTCCACACACTTCACCTTTTCGCATGCCACCACCAAAACAACTGCCAAGCTTAATGGCCTCTTCTTCTGTAATTCCGCATTCATCAGCAAAAGCCGCAAGAACTGACTGAGAACAATGTAATTTCTGTGAAAAATAATTTACAGCTTTTTCTTTGTGATTCATATTTTTACCCCAAATACTTTTTAACATCTGCCACACTTAAGACCTTGCCACTAGAAACAATCTTATCATTCACCGCAAGAGCTGGCATACCCATGATTCCGGCTTCCATAATTTTCTGCATGTCCGTAATGTATTGAACGTCAGCCACAATATTCATTTCAGCCAGAGCGTCAATCACATTCTGATGTAAAGTCTGGCAACCTTTGCAGCCGCTGCCATAAACTGTAATTGTAAGTTTTTCCATTAAATCCTCCTTAACGATTTATAAAAACAATACCTGAAAAACATTAAAAAAATATCCCACAAGAATTATTCCGGCTACGCAGATTGAAACAAAAGTTACCAGCAACTTTGTTTTTATCACCTTTTTTAGCATAATCAGCGAAGGCAAACTCAAAGTCGTTACTGCCATCATAAAGCTCAAAACCACTCCCAAAAGTGCCCCCTTCATTAAGAGGCTTTCAGAAATTGAAATACAGCCAAAAATATCTGCATACATGGGAATGCCCGCAAAAACTGCAAGAATTACACCAAGCGGATTTTTCTTACCAAGCAGGCTGACAATCCAGTTCTCAGGAATCCAGTTATGAATTATTGCGCCCACTGCCACACTCAAAAGAATATATGGAAAGACTTTTTTGAGAGTATTGGCTACAGAGTGAAATGCAGAAATGAGCCTCTGTTTCTGAGATAGCTTTTCTTCTGCAAGACTAACGCTTTTTCCATTACGAATAAAATCAGCAACATGATCTTCCATATGAAGATGTTCTATTATTGTTCCGCCGGCAACAGCGACAATAAGCCCCAGCACAACATAAGCAATCGCAATCTTCCAGCCAAAAATGCTTGTCAAAAGAATGAGCGATGCAAAATCAACCATAGGTGAAGAAATCAAAAAACTAAAGGTAACCCCAAGCGGAAGTCCTGCAGTTGTAAATCCCATAAAAAGAGGAATAGAAGAACAAGAACAAAAGGATGTCACCGTTCCCAAAAGCGCAGCAATTATCCGGGCAGAAAATCCCTTGCAATGCGAAAGTATTTTTTTACTTCTTTCAGGCGGAAAATATGACTGAATATATGAAATCAAAAAAATCAACACAAAAAGAAGGATTGTAATTTTAATTACATCATAAAGGAAAAAGTGAAGGCTTCCACCAAAGCGGCTTTCGATATCAAGTCCGGCAGCAGAAAGTATTTTTCCAATCAGTGTATTGAGCCATTGCATTCCAAGAATCTGTTTTTGAATAAAACTTCCCATAATCGCTAATCCTTACAGCAGCACCTTCCATCTGATTTTTTTGCAGGGGAAGTTTTGCAGGTAAACTCAGAGACAGCACTTTTGAAATCAGAAAACTTGTTGCAGTTTATTGAATAATATGTCCACTTTCCTTCTTTTCTCGAATTGACAAGATTACATTCTGTAAGAATCTTCATGTGATGAGAAAGAGTTGGCTGAGTAATATTAAAAGCGTCAAGAATTTTACAGGCACACAATTCTCCGCCTGTCAGCATTTTAATAATCTGAACGCGGTTTTCATCTCCCAAAGCCTTGCAGATTAGAGCGATTTCAGATTCGTTCATAGGAAACCTCACATTGATATTTATCTATATGTTACATCATAATTAATACATAGATGATTGTCAATATGACAAAAAAAATCATTTTATCAGTTGGTTTTTTGCAAAAAGCCCCTTATGCTGAAACTGAAGAAGACTGGAAAAAACTCCTGCCATGGAATATTGAAATTACGCCTTATAAACTTCGTGGAGAATGGATTTAAATTGTGGTATAATTATGTAAACGTAAATTCAATTTGCGGATACATCCAAACTTCGGGGAGATCGTTCCATTTTCCTTAGTAGGAAAGGAATGATTATGAGGAAGGATAATAGACGAAAATGACGAGGTAATGAATGTGGACGGCTATAACGAGGATTTTTGGAAAGCGTTAGATGAATTGGTAAACAATTCAGAAATCGTGATCGACAGGCCCAGAGGCTCTGCTCATCCCAGATTTCCAAACTTCATCTATAAGGTTGACTATGGATATTTGAAAGATACCGCCTCTATGGATGGTGCAGGAATTGATGTGTGGGTCGGAAGCGGCGAGAAAAAGATCGATGCCATCATGTGTATCGTTGATTTAATGAAGAGAGATTCAGAGATCAAAATACTGGTGGGTTGTACGGAAGAAGAAAAACTGGAAGTATACAAAACACATAATGAAACACAGTATATGAAAGGCGTTTTGATACGTCGGTAAATCGGATTTGTAAAGTGTATGTTTTATTTTGTGCGGCACGGGGAGACAGATTATACAGAACGTGGAACCAAAATATATCAAGGACACGGAACGAATTTAGCGCCTCTTTCGGAAACTGGGATCGGCCAGATAAGGAAAATTGCTTAAGGAATATAATGATTTCTTTTAAGCGTGTGAAAGTTTTTCTGTAAATGAGATATCCTAAGATAATTAACAAGCTGGATAATGGCAAAATCCATTGTTCAACTTGTTTTGACTATACGTAATCCCATTGCTTTTGTCAAGAATTATGTTAGAATACATATTATATTTCAGTTTTATAGACGATGACAAATCGTAATTTACTTTTTCCAAAACAGAAAGGTTGGATAATTATGAATATTATTGCTATGACTTGTATGTGCGTAGATGTTTTTGATGATACTGGAGAAATCCGTCCCGGTGGTGAAGCATTGAACTTTGCTGCAATTGCATCAAAATACAATCATATTTCTGTTGATCTTCTTGGTGCAATTGGTGACGATGATTATGGTAAGGCAATATTGAAATCTATTGAAAATAAACCTATCAACAAAGAGTT
>Ga0256404_1004842_pt1 | contig 24682 bp, 19 predicted proteins | sample RumenRJG_01DNA_FD_185990 | JGI IMG/M metagenome (GOLD analysis project Ga0256404, IMG submission 185990) | Bovine rumen microbial communities from Lethbridge, Alberta, Canada - RJG_01 | ecosystem: Host-associated > Mammals > Digestive system > Stomach > Rumen | place: Canada: Alberta | collected... | reverse complement strand
AAGGATGCAAAGGCCGCAGGTAAAAAAGGAGGAAAGTCCGCAGCCTACAAACCTGCAGCCAAAAAGGGCAGCGGCGCAAAAGGGAACAAGGGGAACAGGAAGAATAAGAAGTCCTGACTGGGGCTACTCGTCCCGATCCGGCGCCCTGTCCCGGTTCTCCGCCTCCGCTGAGCCGCTCCTGCACACTGCCGCGGGGCCGGCGGGATCCTTCTTGCCTACTGCGCCGATGACCGCGGCGCCGATCCTTGTCATGCGCTTCTCGGTCAGCGCGGCAAATCCAGCGAGCTTCTCCTCCTTTATCAGGATCTCTATCAGGCAGCCCTCGTCCTGGTAGTTCGAGATCATCCTGAGGTACGGATCGTCGGGCGGTGTGCTGAGGCTCCCGAGTATGGCCGGGGGCCCGATCCGGCAGAAGACCTGATTCTCGCCGTCAGGCGCAAGCCTTCCCTCGGCCGAGCCGCCAAGCCTGCTTTTGAAATCGGTGATCTCGAGAAGAATGACCGGATCATGGGTCTCCCCGTAGCACTTCGCTATGGCCCTGCCGATCCGGTTCCCCTTGCGGCTCCCGAGGGAGGCGAGCATGCGGTAGACCTCGTCATCGCCGTACTCGATGGAGAGGCTCTTCACCGCGACAACCTTGAGATTGCTCAGCGTCACGGCGTCATATATCCTTCCGGCGACAGAGTATCCCCTGCGGATGATTCTCTCCAGAGTGCTGTTCATGATGAAGACCTCCTGCCGGTGACGCTCCCGTGATTTTACCTGAAATGATCCGCTTTCCCTCATTTGTGCGTGACTTTGGCGGCCGGCGTGATTTTCCCTATTGTATTCTTTTGGACTGAAAACATCACTGAAACGGATCAGATGAAGCTGTCCATGGTGCCCGGCATCAATTCCCCGGAGGTGATGGCTGCGCGCCGGTGGTTCCGGTGGGCGCAGTGAACTGCATCATGGGGCGCACCGGCTTGCCTCATGCCCCGTATGTGATCGCGCTGCATAAATATGCAGCCGTGATGCTCAGGAAACGGCAGGCTTTCAAGGATCCGTCCGCGTTTCTGCACCAGTCCTGGGCCATGGCGCGCACCGGTACGGATATTTTTTAATCGGATGAACGGGACAGGCAGAATTGCGTATCCCGTACGTCATTTCACCAATCCTGTGCGCCAGGACTGAAAAAGTATTCAAATTGTGCTTTTCGTGCACCCTGTCCTGTTACGGGAGCAGCCCGGAAAGGCTCATGGCCAGTGCGCGGCGCTCAGTATTTTCCTGTAAGGCACAGTTTCCTCAGACTCCCCGGAAATCAATGGCAGAGCGCTTCTCCTGGGCCCGGCTTTTATTCAGTTATGAGATCCGGCGCACAAAAATTCCGCCTGTGGCACGCTCCTTGCTCTTTCAGTGATGTAACCGACAGTAATTTTCATCAGACTGGAGACAGCTCATATGGTAAAAATCAGCAAGCTTGCCGTGGCCGCACTGCTTTCAACCGTTCTCGGCAGCAGCGCCGCACTGGCTGCGGAAGACACGATCAAGATCGGAGTGCTCCACTCCCTCTCGGGAACCATGGCGATTTCCGAGACCTCCCTCAAGGACACGCTCCTGATGCTCGTTGACGAGCAGAACAAGAAGGGCGGCGTCCTTGGCAAGAAGATTGAGGCCGTTGTCGTTGACCCTGCATCGAACTGGCCGCTCTTCGCGGAGAAGGCCCGTGAGCTTATCCAGAAAGACAAGGTTGCCGCCATCTTCGGCTGCTGGACCTCCGTTTCAAGAAAGTCCGTGCTCCCTGTCGTCGAGGAGCTCAACGGCATCCTCTTCTACCCTGTTCAGTATGAGGGCGAGGAGTCCTCGAAGAACGTGTTCTATACCGGAGCTGCGCCCAACCAGCAGGCTATCCCCGCGGTTGACTATCTCCTCAAGCAGGGAGTCAAGCGCTGGGCGCTCGTCGGAACCGACTACGTCTACCCGAGAACCGCGAACAAGGTCCTGGAGGCGTACCTGAAGTCCAAGGGCTTCACCGACAAGGACATCATGATCAGCTACACCCCGTTCGGCCATTCTGACTGGCAGTCCATTGTCTCGGAGATCAAGAAGTTCGGCGGCGCCGGCGAGAAGACCGCGGTCATCTCCACCATCAACGGCGACGCTAACGTTCCTTTCTACAAGGAGCTCGCCAACCAGGGCGTCAGCGCCAAGGACATCCCGGTCATCGCCTTCTCCGTCGGTGAGGAGGAGCTTGCCGGAATCGACACCAAGCCCCTGGTCGGCCACCTTGCCGCCTGGAACTACTTCGAGAGCGTCGACAGCGAGCTCAACGACGAGTTCATTGAGAAGTGGCACAAGTTCGTGAAGGACGAGAAGCGCGTCACCAACGACCCGATGGAGGCCACTTTCATCGGCTTCAACATGTGGGTCAAGGCGGTCGAGAAGGCAGGCACCACCGACTACTCGGCAGTTCAGGATGCCCTTATCGGCATCTCGGTCCCGAACCTGAGCGGCGGAATCGCCACCATGATGCCGAACCATCACATCACGAAGCCCGTCCTCATCGGCGAGATTCAGGATGACGGCCAGTTCGAGATTGTCGACCAGACCAAGGGAACTGTCGTCGGAGACGCGTGGTCAGACTACCTTCCGGGCTCAAAGGACCTTATTTCTGACTGGCGCAAGCCGCTCTCCTGCGGAAACTTCAATGTAGTCACCGGCAAGTGCGGCGGAGCATCGAAGTAACAGCGTAAAGGCATTATTTCCTGCATCTCTGTGACCTCCCTTGTCCGGGCCGACAAAAGCCGGCTGTCTGGCGGGGGAGGTTTTTCTATCCGGGAACAAGCTTATGAAAAGTACAGCTAAAATGTTTTGCGCGGCGCTTCTCGTGCTGCTCGGCTTCCTGCTCCCGCAGGCGGCAGCTGCCATGACGCCGGACGAGGCCCTGGCGGTCCTCGGTGACAGGAGCTCCTCGTTCGAGCAGAAGAAGGAAGCGTTCGACGTCATCGGCGACAGCAAGGAAAACTGGAGCCAGCTCCTTATCGAGTCAGCGCAGAAGGGCGAGCTCTTCTTCGACAAGAAGAAGCATGATGTCTACGCGAAGGTAGGAGACAACTACTTCAAGGTCAAGGGCGGCGAGGCGTTCAGCGGCAAGAGCCGGGACCTGAAGCGCGTCTCGGTGAACAACAGCATCCGCGAGAGCCTCCACCTCATCCTAGCGATGCGCACCCTCTCTGACCAGAGCATCCCCGAGGACAGGAGGATTGAGAGCGCCCATGCGCTCATCGGCAATGTCTCGCAGGAGGACGCGTCTAAGCTGCAGCTCCTCCGCGATCTCTACATCACGACCGATCCTGATCTCTCGGAGATGCTGACCTATGTCATCGCCTCCGCGGACCTCAATGACGAGGACCCCAAGATCAGGAACGGCGCGATGCATATCCTCTCGGGATTCAGATCCCCGCTTCTCCTGCAGAAGCTCGGGGACATCGCCGAGCATGACGCAGATGTCTCTAACCGGGTCTACGCCGAGAAGCAGGCTGCGGGCCTCAGGTCATCCCAGTCGTTCTACAGCGGCCTTGAGACGGTTTACTTCGGCATCAGCCTCGGCTCGGTCCTGGTGCTTGCCGCCATCGGCCTCACCATCACCTTCGGCGTAATGGGCGTCATCAACATGGCCCACGGCGAGCTGATGATGATCGGAGCCTACACGGTCTATGTCATCCAGCAGTGCATGCCTAACTACCCGGGCCTTGCCCTCATCATCTCGATCCCGGCGGCATTCTGCGTGAGCGGCCTCACCGGAATAATCATCGAGCGCACGGTCATACAGCACCTCTACGGGCGCCCGCTTGAGACGCTGCTCGCGACCTTCGGCATCAGCCTTCTCCTGCAGCAGCTGGTGCGCAGCATCTTCACCGCGCTCAACCGCAACGTGGTCATCCCTGACTTCATGAGCGGCGCGATAAAGATCAACGAGTTCTTCTCGGTGACCTACAACCGCCTCTACATCATCCTCTTCTGCCTTGCGGTGTTCTTCACCCTGCGCTGGATCCTGCAGCACTCGAGGCTCGGACTGGAGGTCCGCTCCGTCTCACAGAACCGCGCCATGGCGCGCAACATGGGCGTGCGCTCCGGAAGGGTGAACGCGCTGACCTTCGGACTCGGCTCCGGAATAGCGGGCCTTGCCGGCGTCGCGCTCTCGCAGCTTACCAACGTGGGCCCCAACCTCGGACAGAACTACATCGTTGACTCCTTCCTCGTCGTCGTATTCGGCGGTGCCGGAAACATCTGGGGCACGATGGTCGGAGGCCTGGTCCTCGGCGTTGCCAACAAGGTGCTTGAGCCTATGGCAGGTGCGATGCTCGCCAAGATCTTCATCCTGGTCGGCGTCATCATATTCATTCAAAAACGTCCCCGCGGCCTCTTCCCGCAGCACGGACGCTCTGTTGAGGGGTAAGCCATGGTTACCAGTTTATTGAAAAAGGACCGGGGCGGGTTCAGCGTTCTTGGCGCGGTATGGATATTCGTGCTTCTGCTGATTGCGGGCAATGCCTTCTTCCAGGACGGCAGCGCCTTCTATGTCGGCTCGAACACCATAACCCTGTTCGGCAAGTACCTCTGCTACGCGCTCCTTGCGGTCTCCCTTGACCTCATCTGGGGATACCTCGGCATCCTCTCCCTCGGCCACGCGGCCTTCTTCGGCCTCGGCGGCTATGTGATGGGCATGTACCTCATGCGCCAGATCGGGGCGAGGGGCGTCTACGGAAACCCGGAGCTCCCGGACTTCATGGTGTTCCTCAACTGGCATGAGCTGCCCTGGTACTGGTACGGCGTCAACCATTTCTGGTTCGCGGCGATCATGATCCTGCTCGTCCCGGGGGCGCTTGCCTTCATCTTCGGCTTCTTCGCCTTCCGCTCGAGAGTCGGCGGCGTGTACCTCTCGATCATCACCCAGTCGCTGACCTTCGCCCTCGCGCTCGCGTTCTTCCGCAACGAGACCGGCTTCGGCGGAAACAACGGACTCACCGACTTCAAGGACATCCTGGGCTTCTCCCTCGCGTCCGACACGACAAGGGACGTGCTGCTGTTCCTCTCGGCGCTCGCGCTGACGTTCGGCTACCTTCTCTGCCGCTATCTCATGAGGTCGCGCCTCGGCAAGGTCACGATAGCCATCCGTGACGCCGAGTCGAGGACCCGCTTCATGGGCTACCGCGTCGAGTACTTCAAGCTCGCGATCTTCACCGTCGCCGCCATGCTCGCCGGCATCGCGGGGGCACTCTATGTCCCGCAGGTCGGCATCATCAACCCGGGCGAGTTCAACCCGATAAACTCGATTGAGATCGTCATCTGGGTTGCGGTCGGCGGACGCGCCTCGCTCTACGGCGCGATTGTCGGAGCGATCCTCGTCAACTACGCGAAGACCGTATTCACCGGCATCTTCCCTGACGGCTGGCTGTACGCTCTCGGTCTCATCTTCGTGCTTGTCACCCTGTTCCTCCCGAAGGGCATTGTCGGCATCATCGGCATGATCAGGGCAAAGCGCGCCGAGAGGAAGGCCCTTGCCGAGGCTGACGCCGGTCGTCAGGCAGCAGCAGAGGCAGAGCCCGCAGCGGCGGCTGAAGCTTCACCTAAGGAGGCGTAAAGATGGAAAAGAAGTTATTCTCAAGCTTCGCGGGAAAGTTCCTGAAGAAGCATGTCTCCCACGGCGGTGAGGCGCCTGACGGCTCCCACGGCATGATGCTCTACCTTGAGGGCATCAACAAGAGCTTCGACGGCTTCAAGGCGATAAACGACCTCAACCTCTACATCGAGAAGGGCGAGCTCCGGTGCATCATCGGCCCGAACGGCGCCGGAAAGTCCACCATGATGGACATCATCACCGGAAAGACCCGTCCGGACAGCGGCAGCGCCTGGTTCGGACAGAACATCAACCTCCTCGATCTCGACGAGCCTGCCATTGCACAGGCCGGCATCGGGCGCAAGTTCCAGAAGCCGACCGTCTTCGAGAACATGACGGTTGACGAGAACCTCGAGCTCGCGCTCGCCGGCCCCAAGACCGTCTGGTCAACGCTCCGCGGGAAGATGAGCGCCGAGGACAACGAGATGCGCGACAGCGTGCTCGAGCTTACCGGCCTAAAGGATCTCCGCGGCAAGGACGGACGGCTCCTGTCCCACGGACAGAAGCAGTGGCTTGAGCTCGGCATGCTGCTCATGCAGAAGCCTCAGCTCCTCCTCGTGGACGAGCCTGTGACCGGCATGACGAGGCAGGAGATGCAGAAGACCGCAGAGCTCCTGCTCTCGCTCGAGCACACGCATACCATTATCGTGGTCGAGCATGATATGGACTTCGTGCGCAGCATCGCGCGCAAGGTGACCGTGCTTCACCAGGGCCATGTCCTTGCTGAAGGGTCAATGGCCGAGGTGCAGGCGAATCCGAAGGTCGTAGAGGTATATCTGGGGAGTGACGCATCATGAGCATGCTTGAGATTAAGGGCCTGAACCAGTTCTACGGGCAGAGCCACACGCTCTGGGACCTCTCCCTGAGCGTCGAGAAGGGGGAGTGCCTCTGCGTGATGGGAAGAAACGGCGTCGGGAAGACCACGCTGATGGACACCATCATGGGGCAGCACCATATGGCCTCAGGGACAATCACCTTCGACGGCAGGGACATCACGCACCTGCCTGTGGAGGACCACGCCAGGGCCGGCATCGGCTATGTGCCGCAGGGCAGGCAGATCTTCCCTCTCCTCACCGTTGAGGAGAACCTCGAGATCGGGCTTCCCGCAAGGCGCGACGGCCTCAAGGCCGTGCCCAAGCAGGTGTACGACATGTTCCCGGTTCTCTACGACATGAGGAGCCGCCAGGGCGGCGACCTCTCGGGAGGACAGCAGCAGCAGCTTGCGATCGGGCGCGCGCTTGTCACCGATCCGAAGCTCATCATCTTCGATGAGCCGACCGAAGGCATCCAGCCGAACATCGTCGCGGAAATTGCACAGATTATGCGCAGGCTCAACAAGGAAATCGGACTTACTGTCCTTCTTGTGGAGCAGAAGCTCCCGTTTGCCCGCAAAATGGGCGACCGCTTCTTCATCATCGACCGCGGCGAGGGTGTCGCGAGCGGGAAGATGTCGGATCTGGACGAGACGCTCATCAAGAAGTACCTGACGGTCTAGGCACAGAACCTGCAGGCTTCTGGTGCCCCTTTGCACGGAAACAGCCTGCGTCAGGCAGCAGCACAGGCCCGGGAGGCGGAATTCCCGGGTCTTTTTATGTCCGGCAGGGAGCAGTGCGGTATCAGTTTCAAAGAATGCAGTATGAGTGACACCTGGAAAGCGCATATCAGCCTCAGATGCGAAGAACGCCACGGGCGAACAGTGCTCACTGAAAATGAGCATGAAGGCCCTCTTGTGGTGCAGAAAGTTTTCTATCCGGAGGAGACTGCGCATGTCTACCTCCTCCATCCGCCCGGCGGCATTGCGGGATGCGACAGGCTCGAGACAAAGCTTGAGGCAGTGAGCGGCAGCAAAGTCCTCCTTACCACTCCCGGGGCGACCAAGTACTACCGCACGACTGATGATCTGGTCTCCGGCGTGAGGCAGGATTTCACTGTAGGCGGGAATGCCGAGCTTGAGATCCTGCCGCAGCCGAACATCTACTTCATCGGTACGCATACGAAGGTTTCGACGGTCATACATGCGGCACCCACCGGGAGGTTCATCTTCTGGGACACTGCGGTTGTGGGCAGCCCTGTGGGGAAAACCGGCTTTGACGGAAGCTTTTTCCTCAATTCCATAAGCGTCTGCCGGATGGACGGCAGCGGGGCGGAGCAGCTGATCCTCCGCGAGGTGTCGAGGGTGGACGGGCTGAGGGATCTCTCTGCCAGGGCAGGGCTTGGCGGCAGGCAGTGCATCGGGACGCTCATTGCATCCAATGGGAACGATGAGATCGCCGGCGCCGCGAGGTCAGTCCTTGAGCGCTTCCCTGAGGCAGAGTCGGGGGCAACCACGGTCAGCGGGCTTCTTGCCGTGCGCATCCTCTCCTCGGGAAACGAGACTGTGACAGGAGCGCTCAGGGCGCTCTGGACAGAGCTCAGGCCGCTTGTCCTTGACAAGGCTCCCGTTGCCCCGCGCGTCTGGGCAACCTAGTCTCCGGGCCGGCACCCGGATTGCCGGAATGCCTCCGGCAGTGGCACGGGAATAGCATAAAAACACCTGGATGGTTTTGGTTTAAGGAAGAAAGGAATATGAACTTGACGCCACGCGAGCAGGACAAACTTTTACTTTTCACCGCGGCACTGGTCGCTGAGCGCCGCCGGGCAAGAGGGGTGAAGCTCAATTACCCCGAGTCTGTCGCGCTTATCTCGGCGCATATCCTTGAGGGCGCAAGGGACGGGAAGACCGTGAGCGAGCTGATGAACGAGGGCCGCCATGTCCTCACCAGGGATGATGTGATGGAAGGCATCCCGGAGATGGTGACCGAGGTTCAGGTTGAGGCGACCTTCCCTGACGGAACCAAGCTTGTGACCGTGCACAATCCAATTATTTAGGAGGTGTTATGATTCCCGGCGAATTTATCATCGATGAGGGTGAGATCGAGTTCAACAAGGGGCTCGGCAAGCTGGAGCTGACTGTGAGCAACACCGGCGACAGGCCCATCCAGATCGGATCCCACTACCACTTCTATGAGGTCAACCCCGCGCTTCAGTTCGACCGGGAGAAGGCCCTCGGCATGCACCTTGACATTACACCGGGAACAGCCATCCGCTTCGAGCCGGGCCTGACCCGCACCGTAACGCTTGTCCCATATCAGGGGATGAGGCGCGTTTACGGCTTCAGGCAGCAGGTTATGGGCCAGCTTGAGTTTGACTAGGCAGGCAGCGTTTTAAGCCCCGTTCTGCCGGAAGCCGCTTTCTCCGGCAGACAGCAGGCAACCAATCAGAAAAACGGAATTTAAGATGAGCAAGATTGACAAGAAAGCTTATGCGGACATGTTCGGACCGACCACAGGCGATCGCGTGCGGCTGGCGGACACCGATCTCATCATTGAGGTTGAAAAGGATCTTACCTTCGGCAGCGAGGTGAAGTTCGGCGGAGGAAAGGTCATCCGTGACGGCCAGGGGCAGTCTCAGCTTTCCTGCACGGAGACAGTCGACACCGTTATCACCAATGCTCTGATTGTTGACTATACCGGCATCTACAAGGCGGACATCGGCATCAAGGACGGCTACATCGCCGCCATCGGCAGCGCCGGCAATCCTGACATCCAGGACGGCGTCACGTTTTACATCGGCGCCGGCACCGAGGTAATCTCGGGAGAAGGGCTCATTGTCACAGCGGGCGGCATCGACAGCCATGTCCACTTCATCTGCCCGCAGCAGGGCTTTGAGGCGCTCTCCTCCGGAGTAACCACGCTCATCGGCGGCGGAACCGGCCCGGCGACCGGCACCAATGCGACGACCTGCACCCCGGGCCCCTGGAACATGGAGCGGATGCTTGAGGCTGCGGAAAGCATGCCGGTCAACGTCGGCTACATGGGAAAGGGCAACGCCTCGCTTCCTCTCGCGCTTGAGGAGCAGGTAAGATCAGGCGCCATGGGGCTCAAGCTCCACGAGGACTGGGGCAGCACCCCCGCGGCAATCGACTGCTGCCTCGGAGTCGCCGACCGCTATGACGTGCAGGTCGCGATACATACCGATACCCTCAACGAGGCGGGTTTCGTCGAGGACACCATCGCCGCCTTCAAGGGCCGCACCATCCACACCTACCATACCGAGGGCGCGGGAGGCGGGCACGCTCCTGACATCATCAAGGCCTGCGGCATGAGCAACGTGCTGCCGAGCTCCACCAACCCCACCAGGCCTTACACGGTCAACACCATTGACGAGCACCTCGACATGCTGATGGTCTGCCACCACCTTGATCCGAGCGTTCCGGAGGACATTGCCTTCGCCGAGTCCAGGATAAGGCGCGAGACCATAGCCGCGGAGGACATCCTCCACGACATGGGCGCTCTCTCGATGCTCTCCTCGGACTCCCAGGCCATGGGACGCGTGGGCGAGGTCATCACGAGGACCTGGCAGACCGCGCACAAGATGAAGGTTCAGCGCGGCGCGCTCCCCGATGACAGCGCGAGGAACGACAACTTCCGTGTGAAGAGGTACATCTCGAAGTACACCATCAACCCCGCTATAGCGCACGGCTGCTCCGGCATCATCGGCTCGGTCGAGGTCGGGAAGCTTGCGGATCTTGTCCTCTGGAAGCCCGCCTTCTTCGGCGTCAAGCCCGAGATTGTGCTGAAGGGCGGCTTCATCGCGGCATCGATGATGGGCGATGTCAACGCGTCGATCCCCACGCCGCAGCCTGTGCATTTCAGGCCGATGTTCGGCGGCATCGGGCTCGCTCTCCCCCGCACCCGCGTGACCTTTGTGAGCAAGGCGGCCGCAGACAATGACATCAAGTCGAAGCTCGGCCTCCAGAGCATTGTCTATCCGGTCCACGGGACAAGGGGTCTCGGGAAGAAGGACATGGTCTTCAATGACTATCTCCCGCACATCGAGGTTGATCCGCAGACCTACATCGTGAAGGCCGACGGCGTGGAGCTCAGGTGCGAGCCGGCGAAGTCGCTCCCGCTCACGCAGAGGTACTACCTGTTCTGACGCAGCTGCCCCGGATCTGCCTTTACGCTGCCGGGGCGCTTTTATGAAAAGGATTTGAAATGGGAACGTTTTCAAGGATCCTCGGGAAAAGGGAAGACGCTGCCCCCGGGCATGAGTTCAGCGGGAGCGACACCGTCTCCCTCACCATTGACGAGCGCCGGAGCAGCCGCCTCATCACAGAGACGAAGGACGGCACTAAGTGCGTCATCCTTGTGGAGCGCGGGCTCATTGTCCGCGGCGGGACGGTCATTGCTGACGAGGATGGCAGTCTTCTCCTTGTCGAGGCTGCCCCTGAGGAGGTCTCGACCGTGAGGTCAGACTCCCCGCTCGGGCTCACCCGCCTTGCCTATCACCTCGGGAACCGCCACGTGCCGCTTGAGATCACCTCGGGCTATCTCCGCTACCAGCATGATCATGTGCTTGACGACATGGTCAGGGGGCTCGGGGGAACCGTGACGGAGGAGAATGCCCCGTTCGAGCCGGAGAACGGCGCCTACAGCCATCACCACCATCACGACGGTGATCATGATGATCACGATCATGAGCATCACCACCATCATGACGGTGATGAGCATGCCCCTGAGCACCATCACCACGATCACGACGATTAGTTCACTTGGCGCCTGGCCTGATGATTTTTCACCGCAGGCAGGCGCCGTTTTACGGGCATGACGCTTATGCTGCCGTTTTCACTTCTGAGTCTTTTCTCGCCCCTTCTCCCGACCGGAAGCTTCACCTGGTCGCAGGGCCTCGAGAAGGCCGTCGAGGACGGGATTGTGACCGACGCTGACTCGCTCGGCGGATGGGTCCGCGATGCCGCGGAGCGCGGGATCGCCTGCACCGAGCTCCCTCTTCTCATCAGGATGAATGAGGCGCTCGTCAGAGGCGATGACACTGCCTTTCTGAGCCTTGTCTCGCTCAATATGGCAGTGAGGGCAACAGCGGAGCTCCGCCTCGAGGAGTACGAGAAGGGGAGGGCGCTTTTCGGAATCCTCCCCTCGCTCGGAGTGGATCCGGCCTTTTTCCCGGAGTCGCCGCAGCCCTGGAAGGGAAGCGGCTATCTGCCGCTTCTCTCGCTTGCCGCCGTGAGGCTCGGCATCGCGCTTCAGGATCTCCTCAGGGGATTTGTCTTTGCCTATGTCGAGACCATGGTCATGGCAGGCGCAAAGACAATCCCCCTGGGGCAGAGTGCCGCCTGGAGGGAGATCACCGCAATACTCGCGGATATCGGGCCGTGCATAGAGGCGGCGTCAGCGGTGCCGGAGGATGAGATCGGCGCGGGACTGGTGAGATTCGCGATAGAGAGCGCGAGGCACGAGACGATGTACTCGCGCATCTACCGGAACTGATTTTTTATCACCGGCAGGGGAAGTCTTTCCGGAAGCCATGCCGGCGGTTCTTGAAGTCAAGGAGCAAATATGAAAGGCAATCCGCTTCGTGTCGGCGTCGGCGGGCCTGTCGGATCAGGCAAGACCGCGCTGATTGAGAAGCTCTGCAAGGCGATGCGCGACAGATGGAGCATCGGGGTCGTAACGAATGATATCTACACCAAGGAGGATCAGCGCATCCTTACCGAGGCCGGAGCGCTCCCAGCCGAGCGCATCATCGGAATCGAGACCGGAGGGTGCCCGCATACCGCGATAAGGGAGGATGCCTCCATGAACCTCGCGGCAATCGATGATCTGCTGCAGAAGTTCCCCGATCTCGACCTCATCTTCATTGAAAGCGGCGGCGACAACCTGAGCGCCACGTTCAGCCCGGAGCTTGCCGACATCACGATCTACGTCATCGATGTCGCGGAGGGCGAGAAGATCCCGAGAAAGGGCGGCCCCGGCATCACCAAATCCTCGTTCTTCGTGATAAACAAGACTGATCTCGCGCAGTATGTCGGCGCAAGCCTCGAGGTTATGGAGCGCGACACCAGGAGAATGCGCCCGACGAAGCCCTGGTGCTTCACCAACCTCAAGAAGGAGGAGGGCCTCCCGGAGGTCATCGCCTTCATCGAGGACTATCTTAAGATCGGGAACTGATCCCAAAGGGCCGGTGAATGAGCCGGCTTATTTCCAGAAGGCCTCCCCGGTGCTGTTCAGTATAGCGGGAAGGTTTGCTCCTGCCTGTCCTGTGCCATAGATTTGAGGCTGTGCGCAATTCTCCCTTAAGAGGCAAAGCACCGCGGCTTTCTGCATCAGGTGCCGGCAGGCATTCATATCCACTGGGTCTGAGCTCTCTATGGCATTTTCCGGACTGATGCTCAGGTATGAGCCTCAGGGCCGCACGTCTCCTGTTCAGGGAGTCCGGGTTGATGAACTGACATCGCTGTCAATGAAAATGCACAGCGCTTTAAGTATGATGACAGGACGGGAACGGCACTCTCTGAAGGTGCTGCCTGACCAGAAGCTTGCCGGAGGGGACGCATCTTATGGTATTCATCAGAGCACAGAACATTAAAAGGGACAGCAGCGGAAGGATAACAGGCGGCACAGCGTCAGCTGTCAGATCCGAGAGGGTCAGCACGGACTCCGGCAGCAGCTCAAGGCAGAAGGTTGTTGAGAGGCTCGGAAAGGTGCTTTTCCTGAGCGAAAACGGGAGAAGCGGGATATTCAGATCGCCCACAAGGGGACTCGTGAGCTACAGCGCTGATACCGGAGTCTTCGGGCATGTGTCAGAGGATGATCCGAGGATCGCTAGCGCTGCCCGGCCTGCCGTGCCGTCCGGCTCTGCGGGAAATGCAGTCCATAAGGTGTTCGGCGACGCCTACCTCCTTCTCGGATTCCTGAAGGAGTGCGGCATGCTTCAGGTCCTCAGGGAGACATTCAGGGATGACTCTGACTATGAGAGGATGCTCTGCCATCTCCTCTTCAGTATCCTGAGGGACGGGGGAAACATCAAGTGCGATGACTTCACCGCAAAGTCATTTGCCTCATTGTTGTTCCCTGACATCGATCCTGAGACTCTCCGCAATGACTACGGGTTTTACTCCCTCCTCGGGGATACCGGGCTCAGGGCTGATTTTTTCGTGGCATTCGCCGGAATGATGCGGAAGAAGGACAGGGGCTTCGGCAGGGCCTGCTACGCTGATACGGTTTCACTCAGCAAAGGGTGCGCTGAGGACAGCCCGATCCGCAATATCGTCTACCACAGCGTTGATGAGATGAGGAAGGACATCAGCAGGGTTGCGCTGATCCTTGATGAGAAAAGCGGCCTGCCGCTCATTTTTTACTGCGTCCCGCAGTATGAGCCCACTCCAGACGATATCTTCTCCGTTATTGATGACGCTTCCATGGGACTTGACATTGAGGTCGGGACTCTGGCCCTTGATGAGCTGTATGCCTCTGAGGATCTGTTCACAAGGTTCCACAGGGGAGCAGAGATGAAAGTAATCTGTCCCATGCCCGACAAGGACGGGTATCCGTACAGGGATCTCTATCAGAAGCTCCAGAAGAAGATTTCTCTGAGAAGAGATGATTTCTTCGGCACTGAAGGCCTCTGTTTCGGACATCGCTGCGATGTGGAAATCTTCGGCGCAAAGCAGTATGCGTATGTGTATGTAAACCGCATGAAGGCGCTTTCCGGGTTTACAGACTATTTCTCCAGGCACACCGAGGAATTCCATAAGCTCAGTGATGAGGAGGCGGGCTGGATTCAGGTGAAATCCGGCTATTCCGTACTGATTTCGAATATAAGGACGACCCCGGAGGATCTCCTGGACAGGTATTTCAGCAGGGCGGAGCCTGACCGGGAGCTTAAGTCCGGCAGGGATTATCTCAGTGAGATGCCCTATAAGAATTGGGATGATCTGACAGTCCGCGGCAAGATGCTCTCAGACATCATCGTTTCCGATGTCAGGCATTTCCTGAATGAGAAGCTTAAAGGCACCGCTCTCTCCCTGAGCGATGCCATCGGCAGGACGCAGTCGCTCATCTGCAGCGAAGAGAGCGCAGGGACGGTTGCTGTTGATGCGCCATCGGAGCAGGTGAGGAAGATCTACGATATATTCGGAATAATCCTGCCGCAGCAGCTTGACCTGAAGAAATTCACTGATGGAGTGATGCATCCCTGAAGATAGTGCTGTTCCGGAATAGACTGAGCAGGGAGTGTTGTTTCAGCCGGCTCCATCAGCGCGTCATCGGTGCAGAAGGCCGGGACACTGAACATTTGAGGTTTTGTATGAAAAGAATCGCCCAGACCAGGAGCTTTACGTCTCTGATTGATTCAGACTGCATTTACATCGATAAAACCAAAGAAATCAGCAGTCTCCTGATGCATGAAAGGGTTTTTATCTCAAGGCCCAGACGCTTCGGAAAGTCCCTTCTGCTTGACACCATCGGGACGCTGTTTGAGTATGGCACGGAGCCCTATTTTCATGGAACCTGGATTTATGACAAATGGAAAGAGAAAAAATACCCTGTTCTCAGAATCAGTTTCCTGAGGTTCAGCTGTACTGACTATGGAAATTTCTGCAGGGACTTTGACAGGTGCATTGCCGGTTTCGCCAGGCTTCACGGAATTGATTATGTTTCGCAGGACCGGCCGGCGAGTTCGATGAGCGAGCTGTTCGATTTACTGGAAATAAATAAGGTCAAAATTGTAATTCTGATTGATGAATACGATGCACAGCTCGCAGCGAACATAAACAATCCGGAATTATATGAATGCTTCAGGACAGCGATCCGTGAGTTCTACAGCGTCATAAAGGATGAGCTGCTTATAAAGTTCATCGGAATAACAGGCGTAACCAGATTAAAGGATGTATCTGTTTTTTCGGTCGGGTCTGATATTCATGATGCCAGCTATGATGCTGACGTTGCCACGATTACAGGGTTTACCGGTGAAGAGATCCGGAAATACTACGCTGATTACATCGATCTTGCTGTATCTCTTGAGAAGGGAATTGCTGAAGAGAATGTCACTGAAGAGCAGCGCGGTGAGCTTATCGACAGGCTTGCTGAAAACTACAACGGTTACTGTTTCGATGAGACTAACAAGGCAAAAGTTTTCTCCACATGGTCGGTAAGCAGTTTCTTTTTTGATCTGTACAGGAAGAGATTCGTCTGTTTCGGTGAATACTGGTATGAAAATGGCGGAAGGCCGACAATTCTGCTGAATTACCTTAAGTCTCATACATTTGACATAAGCAGCTATACCGGCTGCATATATGCTGACAGTGATGACTTTCTGAATCCTTCATCGCTGCTGAATATGGATCAGACCGTACTTATGTGCCAGACAGGCTATCTGACACTGAACTCAAGGCTTGATAGTTTTAGCAGTTTTAAAGTTTGCCTTAAGATCCCAAACAATGAGGTCAGGAGAGCTCTCGCTCAGGTTTTTTCATCCAGCGTCTTCAGCTCCTATATAAGAGATAACCCTGATTACCGGAGCATTTTCTGCAAGGCAGATGCCAGTACTGTAGTGTCAGAGCTTAATGGATTGTTTAATTCGATAAGCTATGAAAAATATCCGGTAAATAATGAGAAAGCCGTTCAAAGCTATATGCATGTATTCATGATGGGCGGAAATCTCCCGGTCAGAACTGAAGTCCAGAGCGCATCCGGCAGAGCTGATATTGTTCTCGAATATGACAGCCGCCGTCTGGTGCTCGAGCTTAAATATGCTGAAACAGATGCTGAGTGTGAGAAGAAGCTTCATGAGGCAATAGAGCAGATAAAGGACAGAAAGTACGGATTAACCCTGCCTGAGAAGCCTGTTCTGAAGCTGGCTCTCGTATTCAACGGCGACAGCAGTGTGAGGCAGTTTACTCACTGGGCGGAGGTCAAATAGCCTTGTCAGTTTTTTCTCTCTGCCGTGTTATGAACCGGCAAAGCCGGCTCAGTGATGCAGCCGGCAGGGCAGAGGCGCTTTTCTGAAATGGATGCAGCTGAATTCGGCAGCCCTGATGCTTTTGCCATTGAATGCGCGATGTACAGAGATCCCCACGAGACAGAGATCAGCATGTACATCGAAGGCAGGAACATACTTGAGTTTGAAGTGAACGGCAGAAAGCATACCGCCTGCTGGAACTTCGATGACCTGGCCTCCTGGCTCGGGCATTTTCTTGAGCATATGGCAGAAGATCCGTACCCTGTGGCCTGCAGCAGCAGGTACGCCGCCGGCAAGGATGTTGAGGCAAGAGACTTTTACTCGGACGATGAGTCGGTTTTTGATGCCTGGTACGACAGGCTGGATGAGTGGAATCTCAGGCACAGATGGCATACTGCTTCTGACGGTGCAATTCTTGCTGATGTGTATTTTGAGCTCGCCGGAGATCATGTGGAAATTTCGTGGAACAATGCGGATGCTGATCTTGATCCAGGCGTGAAGTTTTCCGAATTAACAGGCTGGGCATCAATAGACAGGAGGTTTTTTGAAGAAACCGTCGGGTCCTTTCTGAGTTTCTATGCCGCCTATTGGCGTAAAGCAGAGATTAACCACTGACTGCGCTGCCTTGTTCCGGTACATACGTCAGTGGCTTATCTGCCGTCAGCAGAGGCTTCCGCTATCTTCCGGCAGAGCCTCGAAAGCCCGTCGGCTGACTTTACCGTGATCTGGATGATGTCAGGATCCCACCCAAGAAAAAGGTACCTGCTTCCGTTCTCCGAGAGCATATTCCTGAACTTCGCATCCTGATCCGGCGAGGTGTCGAGCACGAGCAGAGGCCTCCGTCTTATGATCTCCTCTGCGTTCACTGCGCTGTAGGAGCCGGGGAGGTCAGAGAGGATGTTCCTTGCGCCGCAGTCCTCGAGCATTCCGGAGAGGTAGCTTCCTCCCGTGGCGGCAATCAGCGGCCTGCTCCCTACGAGGAAGACGGTCCCGATCTTCTTATCCTTCCTGTACCTTGCGCGGACATCACTCAGTCTCTTCCGGAACTCAGCCGCCTGCTTCTCAGCCTCTTTCTCATGCCCGGTGAGCTTTCCGAGGGTGATGAGCTCATCGGGGAGATCATCGAGGCTCTTCAGGTCAGCAAGATGGATTCTGATGCCGAAGCGGGTGAGCCTCTGAAGGCTTTCCGAGAGCTCGGGGAAGAAGGTCCTGTCAGCCACGATGAGATCGGGCTTCCTTGCGGCGATTTCCTCAAGACTTGCCTGACCGGCGAATGACACTGCCGGGAGATCCGGCCTCACTCCGATGTCGCGAGTGGCGCTGTCCACCGCAGTGATCTCATCGCGGGCGCCGACCGCCGCGAGGTTCTCGGCGCTCTGCGGTGACAGGGCAATAATGGAGAGCGCTGACGCCTCAGACTGGATGAAAATCGTCAGTGTTGCTGAAAACAGGGCTGCTGCCAGGCTTTTTCTCATCTTTCCTGCCATTGTGCTTTTCTGAACTGCCTTTGTTCCCTGACTCCGGGACGATGCTCTCGCCGCGGTTTATCTCGGACTCAAAATCAGATCCCGGGATGGTGATTACCTTCGGAGGATCGTACTCACTGCCATTGACGCGGGGCTTTGCGGAGCCTCCCCCGATGCCGAGGAGGAGCGCTCCCTCGGTTATGAGACAGAGGATGACGGCCATCGACGCGGTGAGTATGGTCATCTTCCGCCTGAACATGCCGATGTAGGAGGCGTCAGGGTTGTTGCTGCCTCCTGCCGCAGGGAAGCGGTACACGTCGCTGCTCCCCTCATAGAACCTCGGGCCGCCGAGGCGGCAGTCAAGCGTCTTCCCCATGGCTGAGAGGAGAATGCCGGTGGAGGGGCACGGATGGGCGGTTCTCGCGCAGCTGAGGCCGTACTTCACGGCGGAGAGTCCGTTCTTCATCATGAGAAGGGAAAGGGTGAGGAAGAAATCAGGAAGGGACACGGCTCCCCTCTGCATTGCTCCGAAATATTTCCCGAATACCGCGTTCCCGGGGAGCTTCTGGTTGAAGGCCCGGCCCATCACGATAAAGAGGAAGGAGATCACGGCAAAGTCGATGCCGGAGCCGAATACCGAGCCGAGCATGTACCAGAACGCGGGAGCGACGGTGAGCTCGCCGGTGCTGAGTATGACGCTCTCGGAGCAGGCCTTCGCCAGCCCCATCTCGGAGAGCCTTCCGGTCTCCCGGAGGAGAATGGGGCCCGCCTCCCTTCTTGCAAGCTCCAGGTTACCGGCGCGTAGGGCCGCCTCGGTCTTTCCTGCCGCCTTCATGGTGCCCCTCACGTCGATGATGAGGATCAGGATGAGGTAGTCGAGAAGTGCGTCATTGGGGAATATGACATGGAGCGCGGCGAGCGCTACAGCCGCGAGCACGATGGTGATGATTATCAGCATGACGGACGACACGGCGAGCTGGCTGCTGCTGTGTCCGGGGCGGTTGAGCTTCTGTCCGATCGCCTTTGCGGCAAGCTCGGTGAACCTCCTGCCGTTCCCGCCGGTCCTGAGCGAGACCAGCGAGACGGTGAGATAAGCTGCGAGGAGCACTGCCCCCGGTGACTCCAGATAGGGCTGTATGTCAGAGAAAGTCATCAGATGTTCTCCAGTACTGTCCTCGTGATGACGGCCGCGTTCTCGGACGCGGTCGGCAGGAACTCCTCGAACTTCACGGGGCTCTCGCCGTTGGCGCTGTCCGATGCGGAGCGGACAATGAGAAACGGGACATTGAGGATGGTGCAGGCATGGGCGATGGCGGCGCCCTCCATCTCTCCCATAAGGGCGTCAGGGTAAATGGAGAGGATCTTCTCCTTCTGGCTGTCCGTGGAGAGGAACTGATCGCCGCTCACGATGAGGCCGCTCCTCACGGAGCGCCCGGGGAGAGCGGCCCTGAGAGCGGCCTTCACGAGCCTGACGTCTGAGGTGAACCTCGGCGCGCAGCCTGCCATCTGCCCGGGCCTGTAGCCGAAAACGGTGAGATCGGCGTCGTGGTAGGCGACTTCCGTCGATACAACCGCATCGCCGATGCGGAGGTCCTTTGAGAGCGCTCCGGCGCTTCCGGAGTTGATGACGATGTCGGGCTTCTCCTCCTCTATCTGGAGCACTGCGCTCACTGCGGCGGCTACCTTGCCGATGCCGGAGACGGTTACCGTGACGTCGTGCCCGGCAATTGAGCCTTTGAACCCGTCACAGTGCGCTCCGTGGAATTCCTTTTTCCCGGAGAGCACAGCGGCCACTGCGGCGGCCTCTTCCTTCATCGCGCAGATAACGCATGCCTTCATATCATTCTCCTGCTTTTCCCTGCTGTTCCCGGCCTGCCGGCACACTCCAGTGCCATGCCGGACCGGCTGCAATTGTAGCAGATCGGGCGGTGGTCAAATCATGCGCGCAGAACCTCCCTGCAAGGTGTCAGGTAAACCAGTCATGCTTAAGAAAATTAAGTTTTATGCCCTTTTTGGTTAAAAATTTAGTATTTCAAGTTTTTATTTTTCGTTTCTAAAGATTTTTTTGATCTTTGGTATTGCATGAGAGCCCTAAGGGCGTCAGAATGCGATAGAGATCAACATTCCGGGCTTTTGCGCCGGATAAATCGATGCCGGGCCAGAAGGACCTGATGCTTGAGCGTCCCCGACTTACTCAGATGCCGGTCCGGCCGTAATTACAGAGGATATATCATGTTGGAATCAGAGCTGCCAGTAAAACAGGGGCTTTATGATCCGGCAATGGAGCACGACGCCTGCGGCGTGGGCTTTGTTGCTCACATAAAGGGTCAGAAGAGCCACAGCATTGTAGAACAGGGACTTCTAATACTTAAGAACCTAACCCACCGAGGAGCAGTCGGAGCAGATCCCCTTATGGGCGACGGCGCAGGCGTCCTGATTCAGATTCCGGATCAGCTTTACCGCGACGATATGATCGCAAAGGGCGTCAAGCTGCCCGCTCCGGGAGACTACGGCGTCGGCATGGTCTTCCTTCCGAAGGAGACCGCCTCCAGGAAGGCCTGCGAGGAGGAGATCGAGCGCGCTGTAAGGGCTGAGGGACAGGTTGTCCTCGGCTGGAGAGACGTTCCGGTCGACATGGACATGCCGATGAGCCCGGTCGTAAAGAAGACCGAGCCGGTAATCCGCCAGATCTTCGTCGGCGCGGGCGACAATGTCCTCGTAACCGACGCGCTTGAGCGCAAGCTCTTCATCATCAGGAAGCGCTGCTCGCATGCCATCAGGGCTCTCCACCTCGAGCACTGCGGCGAGTTCTATATCCCTTCATTCTCTGCGCGCACCGTCGTCTACAAGGGACAGCTGCTCGCGGATCAGGTCGGCGTGTTTTACAGGGATCTCGCTGACGCAAGGTGCGTATCCGCGCTTGCTCTTGTTCACCAGCGCTTCTCGACCAACACCTTCCCGACCTGGGATCTCGCGCACCCGTTCCGCATGATTGCCCACAACGGCGAAATCAACACCATGCGCGGCAACGTCAACTGGATGAGGGCCCGCGAGAAGTCGGTCAGCTCCCATGTCCTGGGCGGCGACCTTGACAAGATCTGGCCGCTCATCTATCCTGGCCAGTCAGACTCCGCCTCCTTCGACAACGCTCTCGAGCTTCTCGTAATGGCAGGCTATCCCCTTGCCCAGGCAGTCATGATGATGATTCCTGAGGCCTGGGAGAAGAACGCCACCATGGATCCCATGCTGAAGGCCTTCTACGAGTACCATGCCTCCATCATGGAGCCGTGGGACGGACCTGCGGCAGTCGCCTTCACCGACGGCCGCCAGATCGGCGCAACGCTCGACCGAAATGGCCTTCGTCCTGCCCGCTACCTCATCACCAAGGATGACACCGTCGTCATGGCCTCCGAGGCCGGCGTCCTTCCCATCCCCGAGTCGAACATCCGCCGCCGCTGGCGTCTTGAGCCGGGCAAGATGTTCCTCATCGATCTCGATCAGGGCCGCATCATCGGCAATGAGGAGATCAAGATGCAGCTTGCCAACGCGAAGCCCTACGGCGAGTGGATTGACAAGATCAGAATCCGCCTCTCCGACCTCAAGGGCGGCAGCGACGCAGAGCCTGTACTCTCCGAGCCCCTGCTCAAGCTCCAGGAGGTGTTCGGCTACACCCAGGAAGACATCAAGCTCATCATGACCCCCATGGCGAGGGAAGGCCACGAGCCGGTCGGCTCGATGGGCAACGATGCGTCCCTTCCTGTTCTCTCGAAGAAGAACAAGTCGCTCTACCAGTACTTCCGCCAGCTCTTCGCGCAGGTCACCAACCCTCCTATCGACCCGATCCGCGAGGACATGGTCATGTCGCTCGTCTCCTTCATCGGACCGAAGCCCAACCTGCTCAACAGCTTCAACCTGAACCCTCCTGTAAGAATCGAGGTCCAGCAGCCTGTCCTGAGCCATTCCCAGATGGACATCATCAGGAACATCTCCGAGAAGACCGGCGGCAGGTTCAGATCCTACGAGCTCGACATCACTTACCCCGTAGAGTGGGGCAGTGCCGGCATCGAGGCGCGCCTTGCCTCCCTCGAGGCTGAGGCCGAGGACGCTGTTAAGGGCGGCGCCAACATCCTCATCATCACCGACCGCCACGTAAGCCGCAGCCGCTTCGCGATTCCTGCGCTCCTTGCAACCTCCGCTGTGCATCAGCACTTGGTAAATGACGGCCTCCGCACCGCAACCGGACTCGTTGTCGAGACCGGCTCCGCCCGCGAGACCCACCAGTTCGCGCTTCTTGCCGCCTACGGCGCAGAGGCAGTCCATCCCTGGCTTGCAATCGAGACCCTCCGCTCCATGGCGGGCGGCGACGCAGAGCTCTTCAAATCCTATGAGAAGAACTACGTCAAGGCTATCGGCCTCATGCTCTGCAAGATCATGTCGAAGATGGGCATCTCGACCTACATGTCCTACACCGGCGCGCAGATTTACGAGGTTCTGGGACTCAAGAAGAGCTTCGTTGACCGCTACTTCCCGGGCACTGCCACGAGGGTTGAGGGCATCGGCCTCTTTGAGGTTGCCGAGGAGGCAATCAGGACCCACCGCGCTGCGTTCTCCAGGGATCCGGTCCTTGCCAAGATGCTTGACTGCGGCGGCGAGTACGCCTTCCGCGTCCGCGGCGAGGAGCACATGTGGACTCCTGAGGCTGTTGCAGATCTGCACCATGCAGTACGCACCGGCGAGCACGGAAATTACGAGATCTACAAGAAGTACGCAAAGATCATCAACGATCAGTCAAAGCGCCAGATGACCCTCCGCGGCCTCTTCACCATCAAGCCCCTGGGGGCTCCTGTTCCCCTTGACGAGGTTGAGCCCGCCACTGAGATTGTGAAGCGCTTTGCGACCGGCGCCATGTCAATGGGCGCGATTTCGACCGAGGTCCATACTGCCCTTGCGGTAGCGATGAACAGGATTGGCGGAAAGTCCAACACCGGCGAGGGCGGCGAGGACACCAAGCGCTTTGCCCCGATCACCAAGGAGACCTCTCTCCTTGAGGTACTCGGACCTGACGCAGTCGTGAAGGATATGCCGCTCCATCCGGGCGACAGCATCCGCTCTGCAGTAAAGCAGGTTGCATCAGGACGCTTCGGCGTAACGACCGAGTACCTGGTCAACGCGGATCAGATCCAGATCAAGATGGCCCAGGGCGCGAAGCCCGGCGAGGGAGGACAGCTCCCCGGAGCGAAGGTCTCGAAGTACATCGGCTACCTCCGTCACTCGATGCCGGGCGTAACCCTGATTTCCCCTCCGCCTCACCACGATATTTACTCCATTGAGGATCTGGCGCAGCTCATTCATGATCTGAAGAACGTCAATCCTCAGGCATCGATCTCGGTCAAGCTCGTCTCCGAGGTCGGCGTCGGCACTGTCGCAGCAGGCGTTGCCAAGGCAAAGGCTGATCACATCGTGATCTCCGGCCATGACGGCGGAACCGGCGCGGCACCGCTCTCCTCAATGAAGAACGCGGGCACCGCCTGGGAGCTCGGACTTGCCGAGACCCAGCAGACCCTGGTGCTCAACCGCCTGAGAGGCAGAGTCAGAATCCAGGTCGACGGCCAGATGAAGACCGGACGCGACGTTGTCATCGGCGCGCTGCTCGGTGCTGATGAGTTCGGCTTCGCCACCTCCGCGCTCGTTGCAGAAGGCTGCATGATGATGAGAAACTGCAGCAAGAACAACTGCCCGGTCGGCATCTGCACCCAGAGGCCTGAGCTCAGGAAGCGCTTCCCCGGAACTCCGGAGCACCTCATCAACTACTTCATGTTCGTTGCTGAGGAAGCCCGCGAGATCATGGCAGAGATGGGTGTCCGCCGCTTCAGCGACCTCATCGGCCGCAGCGACCTCCTCGAGAAGAACGAGGCCATCACCAGCTGGAAGGCCAAGGGACTCGACTTCAGCCAGATCTTCTACCATCCTCAGGTTGACGCCTCTGTTGCCATCAGCAACACCGAGAGCCAGGATCACGCCCTTGAGCATGTCCTCGACAGGACCCTCATCGAGCGCCTTGCCAGCGTCTTCGAGACCAGGAAGCCTGCCTGCATCGAGACCCCGATCAAGAACACCAACCGCACCGCAGGCGCTATGCTCTCCGGCGAGGTTGTCCGCAGGCTCGGCACCGATCTGCCTGATGATCTCCTCCATGTAACGCTCCACGGCGTTGCAGGACAGAGCTTCGCCGCGTTCCTCACCAAGGGCGTCACCTTCGAGCTCTGCGGCTGCGCGAACGACTATGTCGGCAAGGGCCTCTCGGGCGGCAGGATCATCTGCTATCCGTCAGCTGACTTCACCGGCAAGGCTGAGGAGAACGTCATCTGCGGCAACACCGTGCTTTACGGCGCAACCACCGGTGAGGCCTACTTCAGCGGCATCGCAGGCGAGCGCTTCGCAGTAAGGAACTCCGGAGCAACCGCTGTTGTCGAGGGCGCAGGCGATCACTGCTGCGAGTACATGACCGGCGGAACGGTCGTTGTCCTCGGCAGGACCTACCGCAACTTCGGCGCCGGAATGTCGGGCGGCGTTGCCTATGTCTATGACATCGACGGCAAGTTTGCCTCCAGGTGCAACCTGGGCCAGGTATCTCTTGAGCCTGTGCTCAAGGCAACCGAGCAGCCGAAGGACGGCAGGCATCTCGGCATGGCTGACGAGGATATTCTGAAGGGACTCATCGAGAGCCATCTCCGCTATACCCACTCCGTCAGGGCCAAAG
>Ga0256404_1004839_pt1 | contig 24688 bp, 23 predicted proteins | sample RumenRJG_01DNA_FD_185990 | JGI IMG/M metagenome (GOLD analysis project Ga0256404, IMG submission 185990) | Bovine rumen microbial communities from Lethbridge, Alberta, Canada - RJG_01 | ecosystem: Host-associated > Mammals > Digestive system > Stomach > Rumen | place: Canada: Alberta | collected... | reverse complement strand
TCAAGCTCTTAGATGTACCAAAGATACAAAAAATCAACGACATACCAAAATATATAGGCAACTAATTTGTCAAATATTGAGAATATTAGCTACGCTGTAGTTCTCGGACAGTCTCCCCCGATTTGAGTCCATAGAGGAACTTGTATGCCAGTCAATAATTCTGTGAATTTATAGATTACTTTCACTGGCACTAGTGCAATCTTAGCAAATATATTCTCCTTATAAAAGAGCCAGGAACCTATTCTAAGCCAAAAAGTAATCATCAACGATGAATCCGTCAATATATTAATGAGAGACTCTCCGTTATGACCAAATCTCGCCAAATCCATCTTAAAAAGTTGAATACATTCCTTGAAAGTCATTACTTACAAATATTATCAATTACTTTCCCTATCATTTCCTTGAACGGATAGGCCATTCCGTTTTTTCTCAATTCTATTTTTGATGGTACTGCTGGAAGACTCTTGCAGACATACTCCATCTTGCTGGCAAGTTCGTCTACATCCATCGGCTCAAATATGTCCCCGTTCTCGCCTGGTTTGACGAGACATTGGCTGCCTGCCTTCTTCGAAATTATCGCCCAACAGCCCGCGAGAAGGGCTTCATTGGTAACTGCTCCAAAGGCTTCCTGATAGCTTGCTAAAATAAAAGCAGTTGCTACGTTATACCATTTGTATAGCTCGTCATCTTCAAGTCGTCCTGTAAAAATCACGTTGCTTAAGCACTCTGCCTCCTTATGAAGATTCTCTTCTTCCTCACCGCTGCCAATAATAACAAGTACGCTGTTCTCATCGTTCAGTTTCTTGAAAGCCTGGATAATTGTCTTCACATTTTTTAGTGCTACAAGTCTGCCGACGAAAAGGAACACATGCTTGCCTGCAAGATGGTAATCGTCAATCACCTTCTGACTTTCAGGCAATAATCGTTCATAATTCTCACGTGCCTTGTCGTCATCGCGAATAATCGGGAACCAAATCCCCTTATGATAATACTCCTGATACCAGTTTACGACATTCGGCTCTACAAGGATAATGTTATCAAGCAATGGGGCAACAATCCGTCTGACAATCCTATGTCTCCGACTAAAGTCGTTGTGATTAATAATCATGTCGTAGCTGTCGTCGCAGATGCTCACAACCTTATAATGTTTTCGGTGCAACCACCTATACAATAAAGTAATTATAGTGTTAGGGCCGAACTCACCGGTTATAACCACATCTGGGTCGTTAGCCTTCAGCTGCTTGATATATTCTGAATTTTTTGCATGATACTTATCGCCATCCTTACGCTTCAAGTAAATTGGCTTAAAGTTGAGCAAGTCTGTAATCTTCGATGGATCCTTGAAGGTATAAATGATGTAATTCAAGAATATTTTTGCATCAAAGACTTCATTCAGTTTGTTGAACAAGTCAACTCTATATGGCGCTATCGTTGGTTGGAAAACCAATAGTTTTTTCTTTACCATCACTAATAATGTTTTAATATTTCTAAAGAATTATGTGAAACCACTTTTGCCGGTACGCCGACTACAACCGAATTGTCAGGAACATCATGAACGACAACAGCACCTGCTCCTACAACCACATTGTTTCCTATTTTTACAGGCCCTATAACCTTTGCTCCGGCAAACAATACACAATTATCACCTATCACTGGATCTCCTACTTTTGTCCTCATATTGCCTATTGTGACGCCTTGAAGGATCGTGCAATGTTTGCCAATTACAGCACTACTTGTTATGACAATTCCAGAAAAATGGGGAAAAGTAATTCCTCCACCGATCTCTGTTCCTATAGGCAATTGAATACCTGTAAGTAGCTGATAATGTTTCTGAAGCCAATAAACAAACATACCAGTTATTTTAGCAACTTTATTGTTCTTACATTTTAGATAGTTCCCTATTCTAAACCAAAAAGTTACTTTAAACGAAGCATTCGTAATTAGATAGCTCAGATACCCCCCCCCGACGGTGTACCAGGCGTTTATAATCTTCGTTTATAAGATGTTTACATTCTTTCCACTTCATAACTAATATTTTAGTTCAGTTTAACCATCTATTCAGTTTCATTTTTTTTATTACCAACATTAATGCACATTCGGCAATCATAACTATACACGCCATAGCAAATGGTTCAATCCACAATGGCAACTTATCAGAAAATCCTAACTTCAAGAAGATGGATATGAATACAACATGTGACAGATACATGCCATAGCTTGCATTGCTTACAAAGAGTAAAGGTTTCGTTTCTTTGATAGGAACATATAACATCAAGGTAAATAGTGATAGCGACATAAAGAAATCTAAAGGTAATGTAGTGAATTTGTAGATTCCATTGATTGTACACAAAACCAATATCACCAAGGTAACTATTAACGAAAAATCTTTTGTATATTTAAGATCTCTCAAGTAGTGAGCTATGATGTAGCCACAAATAAAGTAAGCTATGTACACAAAGTAGTCAGAGTGAAAGCCTTTAACCCATCGCACATCAGGGAATAGGGCGCTAATGATTACAAACAGCGTACATATTGAAAATGCATATAGAAGCGCTTTATGATTGGCATTCCTAAAGAATGGTCTTAATAACGGGGTTATCAGATAGAGCCCTATTATAAGATACACATACCAGTAAACACCATGAACACCATATGTCAAGAACTTGTTAATAAACTCAGGTATCAGCATTATACTAAGGTCCTTATGCTCCTTAAAAATTGAAAGACCAAACAATATTATGCTCCACCAAATGAAAGGAATCAATATTCTTTTAAATCGTCTTCCCAAGAAATCTTCAACTCTATTTGCCCCCCCCAGAAGTAGAGCACCACTAAGCATAACAAACAGAGGTACAGCTGTATATACTATAGTGTTAAACGCATTATAAATTATTTGCCCACAAAAATTAAATTCTCCTTTCGCATATTCTTCATTTGCTACACCCAAACTATGAATACAGAATACAAAGAATATGGCAAGGGAACGGATAAGGTCGTACTGTGATATGCGTCTCTTAATGGGTAATGTTTGATATGACATTTTCGTTTCTTATTTGATGGCTTTAGAATCAAGAACGCTTTTCTAAATTTAAAACTTACAGAGTCTCTTGTCTATTCCGTTTCTAACCAAATGGTGATTATTGTAAGAGTTTTATTATACTACCCACTCTTTTAACACCTGCTTCAAAAGTAAAAGTTCCCTGATAGGCTTTAATAATCTCTGCAGAATTAAAAGTCTTTTCTTTTAGTTGTTTCATGCAACTCTCAAAACTTTCTTTTGAGTCATAGCTAAAGAGATAGCCTTTCTCTTCAAAATCATCATAACCTCTGGCAGAAACTTTATGAGTAACAACAGGCAAACCATGACTAAGACCGTCCATGATACGAAGTTTTAATCCTCCACCAAGTTCTGTTGGACAGATATAGAAGTCTGAATGGTCAAGAATGTCGTCCATGCTAGTAGGATTAGGAATTATTTCGACATTCTTATTACTTGTTACCAGTTTCGTAAGTTTATCACTTGGATTTCGTCCTGCAACGATCAACTTCGATTCAGGAAAATACTTTCTAAAGATTGGAAAATAATCCTCAATCCAGTGATATAAAGATTCATATGTTTGATATGAACCTAAAGTTCCGGTGATAGCAAAGATTGGATGGGTATTGTTCGCATACTCTTTAATTTTATGCTCATCTGCTTTATATTCAAAGACCCCTAACTTTCCAAATACGGCATGACCATCATCATAATGCTCTTTCAACAACTCGATATCTTGGTTAGTAAGTGTAAGGTTCAAGTCAGCTTTACAGACTGCTTCTTTTTCGTATCGCTTGCACCAATAGAGAGTCGGGATGCTCAACGGGAACTTAGTGTTGTCTCTGAAGTACTCATATTGATAATTGTGATGGATGACAATAGTCTTACAACCAAGTCTCTTAAAATAATCAATGAGTCTGAACGAGACAAGGCTTGTATCAAATACCACTAGATCAAATTTTCTTTCACCTATCCATTTTTTAATGTTGGCGTATCTATGAATACGCCCTAAAAGCAAATCTAATAGTTTTAGAGCCTTTGGCTTGTCATATCTAACGGGTATTTTCTCAACTTTAGGATTAATAAATTGAGCTTCCATTCCTTCCTTATAGGGATATAGAAGTGTAACACTATCAAATATAGACGCAAATGCATTTATATAAGCCCTCGATGCAAAGCAACCACCCCCATTGCCATGAAGGAAATGATGGGTTATAAAGAGAATCTTTCTATATTTATCAGAGTAGAATTTAGTCATTACTAATTATTTTTTGATTATAACCAACTTGTTATTGCCTATAGTGTGAGCAAATATAGAAAAGCTACTATAAAAAGATCCATATATAATATTACACTTAGATAACATATACATATCCAGTAAACCATCTATTATTCCTTCTTTGGAATTTCTCTTTGCTTTCTTCGGATTGGTTACTATGTCTGGAAATTTTTCCTTAAAAATATGTTTTACATTCTGGGAATCCGTCGCTAAGAATAGTGTACAATTTAGATGTTGCAGTCTCTCTTTTTCGACTGTATCAAGAAAAGCCTCAGTAGGACTATTTTTAACAGACATTGCATTGTCTGTTCTTCTTATATGAAAACCGACTATGTAATCGCCGAAGCCTTTTGATCTTTTGTCAAGCTCTTGTTGTATATTCTTACGCAAATGAAATATTTTATTAGTCGTTTCATGCAAAGATGATGCAGAAGGATTACCTACAATACTGCAAGCAGAAATATAATCTACCGTATGGGGGGGCAAGTGTTGTTTAGATTGTATAAGCAGTTCTTGAACAGAAGTGATTGAAAGAGCCGCGGTAAATACAAGTTATGCTTGGAAGGATTATTATACAATAGACTCTGCAAATTGTTTCCTTCTACGATTTCCAATCCATCGATGTTTTGAGGATAAAACAAATCTGTAAATCTAGCATTTAACCTAGAATCACGAAACCAGAATGCCTTCACGTCCATGTTGATCTTTTTGGCATATAAGTATGTTGAGACGATAGCTCGCATTCTATTTGCTAAACCACCAAAGGGACATAAAGCGAAAGCCTTGTTCTTCATAATAATTACCTTAGTTTTGAGTGGAAGTATCCTTCATCTATTAAAAACTCTATCTATTGCTTTCCTCAAGGCATTGATATAACCCTTGCCATTTGTCAAGTCCGGCTCCATATAGTTTCCTTCAGCCCATTCATTCCACGACTTCAGCAAGATAGTCTGATTACGTTTTTCTTTCACCAAACTAAGCATGTGCTCGGCTTGCTGCTCAAATAAGGCAGGGGAACTTTTAACAATATACCCTTTTATTCCACTTCTTGGTGAATGATCCCATTGTGGTATTATGAACGGGATAACATCCTCAGCCTTATCAAAGTTAATGTCCGGAATATGGCGATTAGCTTCAGACATTTGGAAAACAGTCGGCTTATGCTTTAATATTTGAATTCCCTTAATTATACCTCTTATCCATCTCTTGTGATGTTTGAATTTATAATTCTCTCTTTGGAGTGGAGCAGGAGTTATAGCACTGAATCCTTTCGCAATGTATTCATCTTTTTGATCTTGATAGTCAAGATTAGCGATAAAATAGAATCCATCAGCTATTTTATCTTCCTGTATCCATTTATTCCAGAGTGCTATTATTTTAGGAATTTCAGGAGAATCCTGAGGCTTATAAATTAAGAAGAAAGGCTTGCCGTCTATTCGTATATAATTCTTATTGGTAATTAGAGTCCGTACATACTCATAATGAGCTCTATAATCTTTCTCTCCGCCATATTTCTGCTCGACAAGAACCCTGTCTCCCTTACCATCCTTATTCCACTGCTTAGCCTTCCATGATTCATTTGCCCATCCAAGGCAGAAGGGAAAATCTGGTTTCCCTGAAGCTGCAACTTCATCAATTATCTCATTCATGAGTTGAACACCATTACCAAACCAATAGTGCCAATAACAAAAGCCAGTGACTCCTGCTTCACGGGCAAGTTCAACTTGCTGCTCCCTAACGATAGGAAGCCGGAGATCGTAGTAGCCAAGATCTGTCGGCACGCGCGGTTGGTTATGCCCCCTGAAAAGGGGCTTTGCCTTACCTACGTTGGTCCACTCTGTGAATCCTTTTCCCCACCACTCATCGTTCTCTTTGAACGGGTGGAACTGGGGAAGATAATAAGCTATTATTTGTGGTTTCATATTCTTATAAAACTTTATTATAACTTCTTAGTAGTAGCTTATAAATGACATTTGTAGTCTCATTTATAGCTAATCTATAAAGCTCTTCTTTTCACGTTTAGCTTTTACATATGTATCCACTATATTCGATACCTTTGAAATTGTATTTGAAATGTTGAAATTTATATCGTCTGATTTCAAGTATTCATTTATCGCATTGAGTACACTTTCAAAAGATGCCTCGTCAAGCAACGTATCTCTGTAATTCTTAGTATATCCAGCCCCTTTATCCTTAAAGTAATTGAATAATTCTTGTGATATGTAAGAAAACGACCTCTTGTTGGTTGTGTCGGCCATCTCTAAATCAAGAGGTTCATAAGAGAAAAATTCTTCATTATAAATTTCCTTTTGCACTTTCTTTATGTAGCTTGCCCGTTTCTCTGGTGTAATATCAGGTATATCCAAAAACTTATTGATAGAATCTATCACATTATAAGTGGTTTCTTTATAATTATGAGATTCGATCATAGAAAGCAGATCGTCGGATAAAGTGCTTGCGTCCACATGAAAATTCACCAAATCAACATGGTTTACAAACTTTGCTGGTGAAAAAAGGTGAAAGAACAAAGAAGCAGAACCTCTTTTGAATTTTTGCTTGTAAGCAGGTCTCATATAGCTAAAAGAACGGTCCCAAGTAAGAAAAAAGGGCTCTGGCTTGTCAAACGGCTGGCTGAATAAAACTATGCACTCTAATGCATCATTCTTTAAAATCTTATATACTTTATTCTCACAACAATTCTTCTTTATAACTTTCTCATATAATTCTTGGACAAGGCTCAGTTTAGATGTATCGTATTGGGAAGTGTGATCAATTGAAATATTAAAGTTTTCCTTCAGAATACTTTCAACAGCTCCCAGACCTATGGACTCATAGTCCCTTGAAAAGGCATCTTCCTCTCTAAGTTCAAACATATCATCCATGAAATCCCTATATGTGTCTACACCTTCTGGTAATCCGTTATTCTTATGCAGCCAATAATAATATTTATAAAACACATTAGTAGAAATATGAACATCTGGCATATTGCTTATCTCGGTAAATTGAATTAAAAACAATGCTTGCTTTAGTTGATAGGCCACCTCGGAAAGATAATGATCACTAACCTTTAAAACAAAATTCTTGTTCTTCCGTGATAGGTCAATAATGTTCTTTGCTACTCTATAGAAGACATTGTCATATGCCAAATAATCATCATTAATACACATCATATATAGAATAATCTGGGTATCGAGATAAACATCATGAGGCATACTCTTGACGTAATTTCCAAATTGATCAGGATTAGAAATTTTACTAAATACTTTTCCTATACTAATTCTTATGATAATATCATTATTTCTACAAGCATCTATTAATTCGTTAAAAATAAGTTCTGCTTGTTCCTCATTAGCTACACCTGCTTTTATAAAATTTATGAATTCCTGATAATAAGTAAATGTCGTTTTTTCTGATTCCTCATTAGATATTTCTTTAGCATCTAGGTTGAAATTTGATTCTAAGAAAACACCCAGCTTTTGGATTAACAAGTCCTTGTCTAAGTTGACACTATTTTCCAAAATTATTTTATCTACGGCAGAATGAAATAGCGATAACGAATCATTATAATCGCTTATCAGAGTTGAAACACGGTCTCTTTCCGTATCTGATATTAGAATTTTCGTTTTATCCTTATCAAATAAGAGGACCTTTTTTGAAATCAGATTTTGTATGATTCGTTGAGCTGCATCCTCTGATATAGTACCTTGTGCGAAATCTAGGACCTTTACTACAAGATCTTTTATGGGCATCGGGCATTCGTTATAAAGTGTATGGGAGATAAAAGAATTAAGGACTTGATTCTTTATCTTGTTAGATGGTTTACTATAGCTAATAAAATCGTATGCCGTTTGGCTTTCTTTTGTATCTCCATACTCGTATAACTTGTCTGTATTCAACTCAGGGTGAATGGATAAAAGTTGGCTTTTTAGTTTAAAGACAACCAACACATACAAAGAAACCACATAACGCGTTCTACGATAAATTTCATACATATCCCAATCTGGAGAATTATGAATTTCATTTCTCGTCAAATAAGCAGTTCCAAAAATATACAAACCAGAAGGATCACCCTTGAAAGTTTCAACAGATGATTCTAAGATAACAGGAAGGTTCTGATTTTGAACTATTTCTTTATATAGTGGCATCATCGTTTTATTTTTTACTCCATTATAGGAGTCCAGACCCGTCATAAGTATAACCTTTTTAGCAAATGCATCAAACAGAGAGGCGACAGATTTCAAATTCGCCAATTTTCCCGGACTATCCACAAGTAAATACTGTAGATCCAATGGCATCTCAGATGCTAAGCCATCAATCTGATTATAGCCTGCATTAGTCATGATTAGATTGAAGAATATCCGAATATCATCTTTCAATTCTTCATCTGTCACAGGAATGTTATTTTCAGAGAAGGATGCTTTTGCCATCTTCCTCATTTCTGTTTTTATTGCATTTAAATCCATATCTATAACTTTACGTTGTCTTTAAGTTTGGACATCAAGAGTAAAATAGACAAACCTCTATATGTAGTTTGGAGCTCAAAATGTAATCTTTGTTTTATTCAAAATAGATGAAATGAAATAGAAGAGAGTGTAATGCTTTGGTTAAAGCATCGTAAAAATCTCTTTTTTCATTTTCTCCCAGAAGTTCTCAAATCTGAAGTCCTGCACTCTCTCTTGTGCTCGTGCAGCCAAGGCTTTACGTTCATTTGGATGTTGCATAAGATAGTCAATCTTTTCTGCTGCCTGCTTGGCATCCCCTTGGTTGACAACTACAATATCATTGCCATTAGTATAGTAGCCGCATATTCCGAGGAAGTCTGTTGTTACAGTAAGTTTGCCCAAATATGCAACATCGTTTATAACTGTTACCCCCCCCTGCCAAGAGCCAAGGAGCGGAATGAAGCAAAGAGTTGCATTAGCTGCCAATTGGTTGAACTCATGATAACGGTAGCAATAAACTTCTACATTCTTCGGAGCATTTTTTAGCATAGCTGCATTAGCTGCATTAGTTGCGACCTTGAAAATGTATTGAGGTAACAACCTTGCTGTTTCTATTAGTGTGTTCCAGTCTCGTCCAGCACCGCCGCCACTGAAAATATACCCATGATCACTATTGTCAACTATACTCTTTAATCTTTCTGGATGATCTTTCAAAGAATCTTGTAGAACATGAAAATGCCACTCGGGTAGGTCAAACGTATCTATATATGCTTGTCGTTGTGGTTCAGATGAAACTGTACCTATAATATTCTTAAAGGCTTGTCGGTTCAATCTCCATTTCAAAGTACCCTTCTTCCACTTCCTTGGGTCCATTGAACAATTATAGCTGATAACCTTCAGATTCTTTGCAAAAAGAAAAAAGACAAGTCCTAAAATTCTTGCTTCACCATGAGAGTCCCAGCACAGGATAATGTCATGACGATGAGCATGCAACATGAGGTAAATAACATTTTTGATTTCAAGAAACCAATGTCTTATTTTCGAGCATTTGCCTCCGTTACTGAAGAAATCGGGATTAACATATAGAGTCTTCTTTATCTCAAATCCTTCAGAAGACAGCTTGTCATACAGGTATTCATTATAATGCCGAAAAGAACTATATGCATTTACCAAGAATATTCTCTTACTATACATACTTATTGAATTGTACCATTAACAACATCTTCCTTATATGCTTTGTCTATCATTTCTATCACATTAGGAATATCTTTCTCTTTCAGACCAACAATATTTGTGGTCCGGTTATAGATGCCATTAGCATTAAAAGCACCTTCAAACTTGTAGCTGTATGCTAACCCGAAAAGAGGTACATGCGTATAGATGGCAGCAAAATTAGCATGCATTCTTGTACCGATAAAGAATGTCATCTTTGATATAACATATTTTACTTGAGGTGAGATAAGATCCTTGTCTATGAAATAAGCACCATCTTTATCAGTCAACTTCTCAAATGCCAGTTTGCATGCAACCATGTCATCGTTATCTGTTTCGGGACTGCCATAGCAATAGGAATGGGGTATCAAATATACTGGCTTTCCCATTTTCTGGAAGTGAGCTATTAATTCATTGATAAGTTCCGGATATGCTTTAAACTCTCCTTGTAGTGTGCGGAAATGATTGGAATATGCTAATCCGCTGACATTAATGCCGATAGCATCTGGTTTAATCTCAATATTCCAAGGCTCAGGCTGCATATAGTATGAAAGATCCTTTGTTTCCTCATACTTGACTCCCATCTTATCTAATTCGGATGTGAACTTCTTGTCGCGAACATAAACCTTAGAAGAATATTTCAAAATATCCTCAGCAAGTTTATAGTTAGTAGCATCCTTAAACGGTCCCAAGGTTTGGGGAAGTTGGATTACCGGCCTCTTGAGCTTCATAGCCAATAGGGTGTCAGGTAGTCGGGATAAGAATGTGCTAGTGCTATATATATCAGAGAAGCCGTCTCCTCCATTGATTGCAGCTACAAACCTTAAACCTTTGCACAGTTTTCCGAAATGAGTAAAAGGTAAGTAAATTCCTAATTTATCAAAGAGCAACTTCTCCAGAAACAACACATTGATGAAAATGTGTCGATAGGTAACGTTGCCTGCCTTGACCTCAGACACGTAATGCTTTCTATATTCCTTTTTTAAGGGGTTTTTATACACCCTAAAGTTCACTAATGTGTCATCATCTTTAAGCCATCCCTTTTCACGTAGAAAATATAGCGAGCCATAGCCTAACGCGGCAGTTCCTCTATTATTGTCTCTTATGTTAAATCCAGAGATAATAACTAATCTTTTATCTTTTCCCATTTTTTAGAGTTAAATTGTAAAGACGAAAATTTGTCGTTATATCTGTCACGAATATCAGAATTACCTAATCCTTAAATATAATTTGGCTGCCAAATCTATGCGACATTGGACATAATATCTCCTCGTCTTTGTAATACCCTGCAAGAATCAGTACTATTGGAACCTCATTGTTTGGTATGTCACAGAGCTTATGGAATTCAGCCATTCTTTTGTGTTCATTCACAAACATCTTGAAACAACTTGCAATGTGATATAAGTGCAAGCCCCAAACAAAATTCATAGCAAATAGGCCTCCATCAATATAAGCCTGGACATGTTCATAGGTTCCACTGAATCGTGAAACATCAGATGTAACTACAAACATGACTGGCGCGTTGCCGGCCCATCCTTGATCACCTAATTGATTTTCTAAGATTTGCTTCTTAGTCGCATTGTCCTTAAAGACATATACCTTACAGGTTTGTCTGTTACAAGCAGTCGGAGTCAGTTTCGCTATCTCGTATGCCTTTTGAATATCCTCGTCGGAAACATCTATATCTTTGTAGAAACGAACGCTTGACCTTGAAGAAAAGAAACTCAACAACTCATTTGTGTCGAAAGAAATTGGGGCGCATACTCTCTTAACGCCATATTCATCAGGTGTCAATAAAGCATGATACTTGTTTGTAATAGAACGAATATCGTTTACCAAGCTCTTGTCCTTAGAACTATCTTTATCCAATGAATATTTGTAAAGAACATTCAGGACTAACGTGAAGTATTCATCCTGTCCATAGCTTTGGTATTTATTCATCAAACTTAGCAAATGTACTGCTTTTGCTTCTCCCCAGTTCTTTTTCTTCTTCTCAAAGCACATTCCTTTCTCCAAGGAGTGAGCCGTCAATAACATACGTGAGATTAAACGTTCTTTTTCTGATGTGCGGGTCCCATCAATGTTATATCTCACATAGGAAATGGAGTCAAAGTAGAATTCCCTCATTTCTCTTGCCATCATCGCGAGCCGCTTTAATATATTCTTCATAATCAAGCGGCTCTATGATTTAACGAAAATGAACTGTCAATTGCAGCTATTAATACTAGCCCCCCCGAACATTAAAGTCCGAACCGTCAGTGTGCATTTTCTTGGAGTAATGCAAACGTCTTAATCTTCCTCGTACTTTCTTAATTATATTCATAATTGATTGATTTATCGATTTAATTGACTCTGTACGTCTCAGCATTCGCATGATTTTCATGTGGATATGAACATGCTTTGTAGATGAGATTGCCCAATTCCTATAGCGTTGATTGGAAATTAAACGCTTCAATCTTTTTAGATAGACTTTATGTTCAGTCGCAAAGATTTCTTTATGAATGTTAGGAGCCTGGGCAATTGCATATTCCTCATAGTTAGACAGCCTCGAAATGATGAGTTTTGATGAATGCATAGCATCAATGACGCTTTTTCCTGCATCTGTAAACACTAAAAACATAGTATTACCAATCCCGTCTTTCTTTTTATATTCATCCAACCAAGGATCTGCAAGAGCTATATCTGCAGCTCTGCCAGTATCTAACTTGCAGAAAAAGCATTTATAGGGTCGGAAAAGCCAGGATTGGTGCATGGTCTTCCATGGCTCCGTATAATTGTCTCTATAAACTTTAGTTCCATCCTGCAATGTAATTTGTATTCCACTTGGCCATCCATTACCACGGTATTGCAAGGATTCTACTTCCTTTTTATCAATTCCCAAACAATTTTCTACGAACCAGGTTCCTTCAGCCTCGGTCTGACCAGAACAGCAATATGAAATGATGAAGTTCTTAATAGCGTTTTTATTCAAAATGGCCCTTATTGGTTTAACCTGACAGGGGGCACAGGTTAGAACGATCCCATTCCTTATCTTGCTGATATTGTCCCGGACGAATCGAATTAAATCGATTTCTTGATATATACTTCCACTGGGGAACATTTCCTCAGAAGAATGAATGATATTGGGGTGGTATCTATAGTCGGTTCGGTCATACTTATAAGTTATACTTGTACCGTATTGTCCACTTTCTAAAAGATATTTTATTATAGAAGTACCAACGCCGCCGGAAGAAGCTTTAAACCTGTCATCCTTATTTGCAGAATGACCAATATAGTAGATGGGATATGTCATTCGATTATACCTTGAAATAGTTTAAGTTTTATAAGGAATCTCTGTATGGTATGGTTCGTTGACGTACATTTCATTTCCTTATTGTAGAAATAGTCAATGTTTGCTTTGGGATTCTTTTCGAAAAGCACGTCAGCCTTCTTCCGTTTTGCACTATATATATCCCATGCTTTGGTATAATAGTGGTTGATTTGTATGGAAGCATTCTGCAACTTGTGCTTACCGCCACCCCAGAAATGCCCAACAGTACAAATATACTTAAACTGATTTGCAGCAGGAAGACTGATTCTTACGCCAAAGATTCTTCTGAAAGTATATGTATGATGGTGGACATGCCATTTATCAAAATTTGATATGTCAAATCGAGTGTTTACAAGAGTCTTCCCATGATGATAGAAATCCTTCCAACAAGCAAAATATTGTTCGATAACATTCTTGTTATAATCATGCTTTAGGGATCCTCCTGTACCAAACATTACCCATTGGATGTTAATCGCATGGTATTTTTGGTATCTGGCTATCCAATCATTAATATTCATGTCCTTGATAGGACAAATGAATTCATCAGCATCTATGAATCCAAGCCAGTTGGTCTCATTTCGAACATGGTCATAACAATCTTTATATGCCTTAAACTGGGAATGAGGCTCCGGCCAATTAATCAAAGTTACCACCCCGTTGTCTACGTAAGGTTTTACGACATCAATATAGTTGTCGGTGGAGTTGTTATTGTAGAGGTAGAAATGATCTATACCAACTACAATGTGATAGTCTAACCACTCCTTTAGAAATGGTGCCTCATTGTTGAATATGAGGCACAAAGAGATTCGATATTTTAGTTTCCTCTTATCCCTTTTACCGAACAATTCTATATAGCCTTTACATATGCTATTATAGAACAACATTTGTAAGAAGGGCTTGATCTGCCTCTTAAAATGTTTCAGTTTTTCTATTGTTGACATAGTGTATCAATTTATAAATCCCACACAAAAGCACATCCTGAATAGCCAATACTTCCAATGGATCTAATAATTCCATAGTAACCGAACTGGATAAGCAATATGGCAATAATAGCTACTCTAATCAATTGACTTTTCGTAAGGCTTTTCAAATTTATAATGATAAGGCCATACATGAAAGGCAAAAAGATAACAACCCAGTTATAAAATCTGGCATACATCTCAATGCCGCCACGTATATTATTGAGGATAATAGCTAAGTAAGAGCACCAAAAAATAATATTCCACTTGGGTTGCCTCTTTATTATTTTATATCCTAATATAATAACTATGAAATCACTAAGAAATGTCGTGGCCTGCATCAATAAAGATTGTACTCCGACTGTTCTGCCCATGATTACATTTAGGTCACCTTCATCTGTAAACCATCGGTCTGCGTTTTCAAGGTAGCCAGCACCTGCGGTGACTTCGCTTAAGGAAATCTTTGATAATATATCAGCCACCCATCCAAAATAACTATTATCCCATAGGAAATATGTAAATAGATAGATAACTACCAAAAGAATCGGAAGAATAAGGTTTACCTTTCGACTTGCTTTTACATACTTAGCTACCAAACACACGCCAATGATAAAGAAACTTGAGAAGTGGATGTTTAGTGCAACCAAAGCATAGACTATAGCCCATTTCAATTTTCCATTATAATAAGCGGCAACAGCAATCAAAATGAATGCGGCTGCAAAATATTGTCTAATAAGGTTCTCTGACGATGGGGTTAGAAGAACGAATATGGGGTACACCCATATTGCAGCTTTTTGGCAATGCTTCACCATCAAAGCTACTCCTAAGATAAGTAGAAAACTATAAAAAACAAATCCTAAGTAGTATGGCAAACCTGTTACTTTGAATATGTCAATCCATAGTAAATAGAGTGGCTCGCTATAATCAGTAAATGGGGTGCTTACTAAGTCCTGGTAATAGTGAAAATAATCTGCACCTCGGCCATAACGGAGACCAAAGAACAGAGAATAAGACAATATGATTGGTGCTGTCCATAACCAATACTGCCTGTTTGTGTTGGTTTTATATGATACACCCCAGCCACAAAATATCAAGATGACGAAGAGTGCTATCCTTAATATCCAATAGTTAACGGGATTACCGATAAGTAGTGGGTTTACAATTTCCATATTTGATTTTGCAAATGATGCGATAAATGAAGTAAAACAAATGAATTCTAGAATTTCTACAGTTTGCTGAACAGCAATTTTAATGTCATAGGAATATATATCCTTTGAAGTTCATCTCCGGTTATATGAACTTCTTGATATTGACCAACTTCAATTTCATCAACTGTTGCATGATGGGCTCTCCATGAAATACTATTTAATTTATTAAGATCATTAATAACATCTTGTTTGTCAGTCCCTTCATTAAAAGAGCAATCGGTATTAGTTTCCAGATCATGTATTACTTTTCCAAATTCTGAATCCAATGATGTAAGATATCGTCCATATTTGAATTTCAAATAAGCTTCAAGCGCAAGTCGGATGCTCCTTAGTGCGGATTCTTTGTTTCTATCAGTAGGAGCATCCAAATATGTTTCCATAGAGTCAATATATGACGCAAAATTACTTGACTTCTCATCCTTGAATTCGTATTCTTCAATTGAAGAATGATCCGTTGGATAAATAGAGTGTTGTATACGCAAAACTTTTTTATCAGATTTCTTAATTCCTTTATGGCCATGCAATTCTATCAAGAAAGACAAGTTATGGCTCAAGACCAACATTTGTGCGCATTTCCCATATAAATCTACGAGCTGAGCAATCGTAGAGTTTCGACGATTTTGGTCAAAACTTGTCAAAGGGTCATCAAAAACAATTATTTTATTGGCAAGGTTGTCCTGACTATAGTTTTCTAATTTAGCCAAAAATAAGCAGAATGCAATGGCATTTTTGTCACCTTCACTTAGAGAATTCTTAACAGAAAGGGGTTCATCTGCATCAAGGACTAAGAGTTGACCTTTAAAAGTCAATTCATATTCTATTGCATTATCCTTAGATTTCCCCTTATAACCTCCCTCTTTGATGTTTTTTAATTGAAAATCTGTATGGAAAATATTATTAAGGTAATAGTTGATCTTTGTGCCATAGGTCGCAAGAAAATTAGCAGAGTCCTGTTTCTGCTTTTGCTGCAATTTTCGGTTAATATTTGACAAAAGACGATGTCTATTCGACAAGAGTGCATACTTATCACAAAGCTCTTTTAATGGAGATTCAAATCGCCTTTTTATCAATTGCAGTTGTGCCAATTCCTTCTCTATCGTATCAACAGACTTAATATTTGTCTTAATATCTTTGATTTTAGCATTCAGTTCGGTAGAATAATTCGTCAAAGATAAATAATAACCATTAATAGCTTGGATAATCTTTATGAGCTCAGCATCATCATATGAAATAGGAGTTAATGGTGAATTAACCTTTTCTTGTGTCTTGCTTTTCAAGAAGTCAACTTCACTCTTATATTTGTCTATTTCTGTCGGATACGTAGGAACTTGCATCAAGTCTGGAATATAGTTTTTCCAAAAGTTATATTGATTCAAGAATTTTTCGTCTAACTCTCTCAACTTACTAATAATGGTGTCAGGAGTTAGATTATCAATATTACTCTTTAATGCTTTTATTTGATCTACAAGATCGTTATACTCCTTATTGAAATATTGCCTGTAGCTTTCAATAGTCATTTTGGCTTTGTCCAATGATTGGTCGCAAAAAGGACATCTATTATTACTTATTATAGATTTAGCACCTTGCTGAAGCCAACTTTCTGGATTCTTCATACCATTGGACATCAATTCTTTAACATGCTTTGTTACGTATACGATATATTGTTCAGAGATTGTTTCCATGGAACGTAATAGCAATTCTTTACCTTGAGTTAAATCAACAGGAAAATGAAAGATGCCAATCTTAGGCAATCCTTCATGAGTTCTAATCAATTCTGTTCCTGCAGCTATTTTCTTTTCTCGTTCCTTTTCAATAATTTTCTGATCAATATCTGGATCTTGTGATATGTTTACAATAGCATGTATATCTTCAATATTCGCTTTATTTTTTATGGAAGTTTCAACTTGGTTCCTTACATTTAGCGTATCGTCCATTAGCCGCTTGGCTTTTGCAATCTTCTTAGAAATCTTTACTCCCTCATCACCCAAGACAAAGTTATAGAGGGAACGTCTGTTCTCCAAGTTGATAGTCATTCCAGTGAAGACATTGTTTGATACGAAATTGGCATCAAAGACTTCTATATCAGAAAGTCGCCTGTTCCATTTGCCTTTATCAAATCGACATGTGCTGTTATCATCCAGTTTTATCTCAACCAACTGTTCTTTCGTGCTGCCCAGCCTTTTGTGGTGGTCAATGATGGAACCGTCGTTTGATGACAGTGAATGAAATATGCTGGCAAGAGTGGTTTTACCTGCCCCATTCTCGGCATATATGAAATTGAATTTCTTCAACGTTACATCCCCATGCGGTTGGCAATCCTCGAAATTACCAATTGAGCGAATTCGTAGAAATTTTGATATTTTTGACATGATAAAGAATTATGTTCAACGAATAACAGACATCGTCGCCGTCCTGTTTTTGCAATATATCTTTGGTTGAGAAATAATAAATTGGATGAGACTCTTATATCACAAATGCAGGGGCTTCCTCAACATCGAAATTGTCTTTGTCTTCCCACCTCTTAATCTTGTAACCACTAAATTTCACTTGTGGCCTTCCCAAAAATTTGGTGACTGCTTTGAGATAATCCATATCAATGTCATTATCTTCTATCAAACTATAAATCTGCTCTCCAGCAGCAGAAAGTAAAAGAACAGAGTACTTTCCGCTTGAAGTTATCCTTGATTTTATAGCAAGATTCTGATATACAAATATAAATTCCTCTTGTGCTGTTTCGTGCAAACGAATATCGATTTGAGCAAGAGATATTAATAGGCCAGCATCGATTAGCGTAAAAATTTCATCTGGCGTGATGCCGATTTCCTTAAACAAGTTGTCATTATTAAATAAGAATAAGGCATGCTCGCCGGTTGAATTTAGTATATATCTGGAAATCTTATGAAATAGGGCAGCCTCTTTAGCATTAAGGTTTCTAAGCGACTCCAATGTTCGTAGTGAGAATGTCCCAGGCTTCTTTATCTCTCCAGCAAGCAGATGCCCCCAAATGATTTTTTAATTCTTCTCTTGATATATCTTGAGCATTATTAATAAATCTGATGGCCCAATCTATATCTACTTGGTCGTGTGGGACCTCATTTTCCGAACTAAGTTTTTGAGCTGCTATATCAAAGACATCATCTATATTCTTTTGTCTTACCCTCTCCTGGCTAATAAGCCTATCAAAAATACGCTGGTCTGATTCAGATAACTTCTCACGCCGTTCAATCTCTGCATTTGTTCTTGCTTGTTCTGTTATCTCGAGGGCATAAGGATCTAATTCTAACTCTTTCTCCCGACGTTCAAACTCTGCATTTGTCTTTGCCCGTTCCTTCACCTCAATAGCATATGCTTCGGCTTCTGCCTCTTTCCTTATCTTTCTCGGTCTATATAAAGTTCCGATAGCAGAACTCACAACTTTAATAAGTTCCGTAATAGGCTGAGTCAGATTTAGATCTATGAGCGATTTCATTTGCAAATAATTTGCTTGTTACTACAATTATCTCAGATTAGCTGGGTAGATGAACTTACCTACATAAAGAACTAAACCAATTATGGATATAGTTAATATCGATTTCTTTTGCCAATTCCAAAGAGGATTTCTTCATTGCCATAGCTTTGTCTGGATTCTGTGCAAGCATTTGAATTGCATTCACAAACGAGTCAGCTTCATTTTTACAGTATAATGCATTAGAATCATTCGTATAATCTCGGATACTTCCTACATCACTTACAATCATAGCCAATCCCATAGCCATAGATGTTGTTATTACATTGCTTCCTACCGTATCTTCCATCACATTAAGCGAAACATCGGCTATATCCATCTGATGGCGGAGTTCATCTTCTTCCAAAAATCCTTTTAACTCCACATTTGGAGTCTTAGGGAATAAATCATCCACATTTTTTCGTCCTCTGCAAATAATCCAGTGAACATCAGGACACTGTTTAACGACTTCCGCCAACATACCATAGTCACGCTGTAAAGCTCCCATCATAATAACTTTAAGAGGAGAATTTGATTTCATCGGCTGTTGCTTCTGATAATAATCAGAATCAACATAATGAAAACCTGTACTTATCTTTTCTTTAGAAACACCTGCTTTTTCAAAGTATGAAGAGAGAGAAGAACCAAGAGTTAACAGCTTATCAACAGGCTTTGCCCATTTTTGTATTAAATCGGGTTCTTTGGCTGTCATTTCATCGAAATACTTACCTGTAAGATGAGACAAAGCATATATCTTAACTTTAGGGTAATTTTCACGAATATAACATGCCAATTCATATTGAGATGCCCAAGGAAGCAGATACTCCAAAAGAAATACCTCGTCCCCAGCCTTCACATTTGAAAACATTGGGCTACAAAGTTCTAAATACTCCAGGGGATACGTCTTCGTCAAATAGTGTTCTTTTGCATATTTACCATGAAGGCGCCAGCATATTTTTTCCATAAATGTTCGTGGAGACTTCCAAGTTCTAGGACATTCCTTAACAAACATCTTATATTCATCGGGATAATTGGCAACGAGCAAGTCGCACATATGCTTCATACCTGCATGATTACCATGAGTACTCTGCCAATCTTGTACTATTAAATATTTCATTGCAATTGCTGTTTTAAAAATTTAATTGACTTCTCACGTTCTACTCTCAACCGGCTATTTGCCAAAGTAAAATCAATTGAGCTATCTAACAAGTTCTCAGACACATCATCAACACTCGAAACCTTTCTACTTTCTAAACCTGTCATATTCAGAATGCCATCAAGTCGGCTACTGAAACGATCAGGAGTCACAGATAAGAACTCCTTATTGAAATTGATAGAGAATGCTGTTCCGTGGAAAGAACTAACCACAACATAGCTGGCATTTAAAACCAAAGACAAGAACAAATCAGGGGTAGCATAAAAGAAATGCCTGTCACATCCTGGTATCACCTTGTTCTCACCACAATAATTAACTTCATAAATTTTCAATCTCTTCGCTTTTGCTACTTTTTGGGCAATTTCTCCGACTATTGCATCTCGCTTTTGTGACTCAACAGAATAAACTAACAAATAAGGTTCGTCAAATACCATTGGACGCGCATATTTACTCCATTCTTCACGATTAAGCAACAAGGTCGGGTCTAAAGCCTGTTCGCTCACTATACCAATCGAAGCAAGCAAATCGATATTAGAGCGCTCACGCACAGATATTCTAGAATACTTAGATAACAGTTCTTTGGTTTCGTCAACGTATTCTACAGGAATGCTGGACATTCCAATGCTAGCAGCGTAAGCACATCGTGTAGCTTTTGTTGGTGCATATTCAAGATAAAATGCCTTATCAACACCATGGTTGTAAGTTGTATTCCATACCTGATCACTTCCCGTCATATAAACATCTGCCTTTGGCGGATTTTTCACTAACTCATCATAAGAATAATAAGTGCTTGTAACAGATATATTTTGCGACACAAACTTTCTGCATTCATACTGTTGAATGACAGACTTATCTTTCCTCAAATAAGCTTTTAACAAATACAAAGGCTCCAAGAAATGAAACTTCATCAACCACTTGGGGAAAACATGCCAGATAGGACGCTCATAATGAACCACCTCAGCTTTAGCTCCCAATTTTTCTATCATCAAACCTAGAGCTAAAGCCTGCAGATAAGTACCAAAGTTGGGATTATCGAATATTGTTATAAATGATACTTTTTTCTTTTTCATTTTATTTTTTTTATTATCTCTACACACCTTATTTATCAAGTTTCAATAATCTCTTCAGTTTAGATTTTACCCTCTGCCTGAATGACATATCAGAACGCAACTTCAAATGATACTTTTTAATCAGCTTTTTATAACTCATTGTCAGAGCATTTTGATAAAATGTATCTCTTTCAACAGGTCTAGCAGATGGCTTTACGAGTTGTTCATTACCGCCATCTATAGTTTCCTGAATATCACGCAGTTCGTAAAAAATCTTCCCCCCAATGGACTTCATCAATTCTTGTCCCTTGTCAGAATTCAAGGAAACCATAGAACAACCTCCTCTATAATCCTCATCAATAATTTTGTTTTTTCCTATTCCCCAAAAATCTGCTAATGTTATATCGGAAACTCTGGCTATAGAAGTGTATTGACAATGATAACAATTCTCCCTATGAAGATAGCCTTTTAAGAATGCATCTTGATAAAAAGTCGGTTCTCCGTAAAGGTAGCTATTATAGATGGAACCATTAACATTAACATTAACATTAACATTGCTACAAACAAGCCAGTTTTTATAATCACGAAAATGATAAGAAACTAAATTGGGAATTTGTTTCTTTAGCTTGTGATAAAAACCTGCAAAGAAATCAGGAGAAGGAACGCCATGACAAACCAAATCTATTGTATATAGTAAATCCTCATATCGCTTAAAAGTTTTTATCATAGCTGCTACTTGGCAAGGTGTACCTGTAAAAAGGACCTTTTTACCATTTGACAAATAATCCTTTATTTGGGAATAAGTTTCATGGGGTATTATACTTTGAACATATTTGCTTCCTCTTAATTGGTCGAGTTGACTTCTATCCGTTATAACAATATGCCTTACATATCCGTCCTCAAACATTCTTGCCCCAACAACAACTCCACCTTCATCCAAAATAGCTTCTGCAAATACGGAGAACATTCCACCAGAAGAACTCTTGCTTCTGACTTCAGAATTATTATTCCATGCAGCATATACCTTGCCTTTTTGGAGCTTCTCTATAGGATTCAAAACAGGGCATACCCGCTGACACGCATGACAAGAAACACATAAGTCGTGCTGTATCTCAGGATATTGAAAGCCTTCGATATTTTTAACTCTAACAATCGCAGACTTGTGACAAGCATTTTCACATGCAAAACATCCAGTACAATCATTCTTTGCACATAATTCAATATACTCTTTTTCCATTTCTTAGATGTGTTTTTTGCGAAACATACTCTTTATTTTTCCATTCACCATTTCTCGTTCACCTTGTTCCAAACCTAAAATATAAACAGAGGCAGCAACAGTTATGACACAAAGTAAACAAACAAAGATAAGTGACAACATTGTTACGGGAAGCAGTTTATATGCCATAATAGGCAATATAGAAGAACATACTGTTACCGTGGCAAGTCTAAACAATACTTTATGGAAATATTCCCGAAGCGATAATTTTATTATCGGTTTAATGATCATCATTCTAACCACATGGGCTATAATGCAAGCAATGAAATAGACAATATAAACAGACTCGGGATTAGTACCCATTTTTAAGCAAATATATGCTACCGGTACAATCATCAACATAATACCACCTACACAAATCTGATATTTCTTTATCTTGCCTGAAGCTTGCTGTGCAATACTGATTGAACTTCCCAAGGAATCAAATGTAATTAAAGCCAATATTAACCTGATAAAATTCACAGTATGATCGGGAACTTCCGTCAACCATACAGACAAGATCTTGGGTGTTTCAATGATAATAGGCAGAGATAAGAAAAACAAAAGAAAGAATGCATACTTTGAACTAGCAAAAATCAACTGATGCATACGTTTCAAATCATTCTGAGCATAGCTCTTAATAATCTGCGGATTCAAAGCCATTTGGAAATTATTACTAAAGCCCTGCACTGCATTCTGCACCTGAAACGCTATTCCACGAGCTGCATTTACTACGGGACCAAAGAATAAGTTCAAAAGAATATTCAAGCCGTAATTATAACCAGAATAAGCTACCAATCCAAATAACGACCAACCAGCAAAACCTGTCATTTGCTTTATTAAATCCCTATCTAAAATAAAATGATAGGAACACTCTTGAAAATTGCGCTTACAATAAACACCATAAATCAATCTCAACGCTATAGATAGAGCAAATAGCAAGACTGCATACGTCTTCAATTTGTCAAATGGTGATATAAACAGATAATAAGTTATACCTAACTTTACAACAACTTCGAATACACTAACATAGGCAAAGGCTCCCATCTTTTCATGGGCAATGATAGCTGCATTATATGGCACACTTATCAAATTGACCGCAAATGCCAAAATAGAAAAATGCATCACCCAATTTGCTGCATTTAACCTGTCAGCCGGAATATTCATTTTATTGTTCAAAAACCATATACCTATAATTTCAGCTAATATGGTAATACATACTGCCAAGAAGATTTGTATAGAAACTGCTGTAGAAAATACCTTCGTCAACTTTTCTTGGTCACCTTTTCCTAATTCATAAGTGATAAATCGACTAATCGACACACTCAACGAACCTGAGAACACAGAAAACATTGCAACAACGCCACCAACGACATTGTAAATACCAAAATTTTCTACGCCCAATGATTGCAAATTGATTCTACTGGTGAAAAGACTTATCACCATAATGAATATCATGCGGAAGTATAACAGCATGGTATTCTTTGCTATTCGTTTGTTATTATCTAGAGTTTGATTTGACATATTTTTTTTCCAAATTCCTTAATTCTCTGTTCCTCTCGCAATGAGCAAACAAGCAGTTGTCCATTCTTCTCGGCTACGATATAGCCATCCAAACCTTGAACTACCACCTTGCTTTCATCGGCTGCATGAACTACACAGTTCTTGCATTCATACAAGCGGATGTCCTTGCCAACCTTGGCATTACCAACCTCATCTTGTGGGAGCAAGGTACGGAGGCTGCCCCAGCTGCCTAAGTCGCTCCAGCCGAGCTCGGCTGGCAAGGTATAGATTTCCATCGACTTCTCCATCACGACATAGTCAATGCTGATCTTCTCGCAGGTTTGGAAGAGTTTGCCGACCACCTCTTTCTCCTGTTCAGTATAGAAAGAAGGTGCCATCTCATCCATGATGCTGGCAAGGTTTGGCTGGAAGGTACGGATTGCCTTGCTGATGGTATCAATGTTCCATACGAAGATTCCGGCATTCCAATAGTAATTGCCGGCAACAAGGTATTGCTCGGCTGTCTCCAGGTTTGGCTTTTCCTTAAAGCCTCAACCTTGTAGATTTCATCTACGGATGTTGGCTCTGCTGCGGCGAAATAGCCATAGCCTGTTTCTGGGCGACTTGGCTTGATGCCAATGGTAAAGATGGCGTTCTTATCGGAAGGGGGGTCAGGGGGACAGGTACCGACGACCCTCAATGATTGTTAATATTCCGGATATTTATCGAATGTTCCCTCATCACAATATGTAAGAAAAAGGTCGTCTTCGGGCGTGGGTTCAGAGACAATGACG